>Ga0190270_10000067_pt1 | contig 47716 bp, 55 predicted proteins | sample Popmic320T_FD_133748 | JGI IMG/M metagenome (GOLD analysis project Ga0190270, IMG submission 133748) | Populus adjacent soil microbial communities from riparian zone of Weber River, Utah, USA - 320 T | ecosystem: Environmental > Terrestrial > Soil > Riparian zone | place: USA: Utah | collected...
CCAGGTCGAGCTCCAACAGCTCCACTCGCGCCGTCGGCACCTCGGATCGGATCGCGTCCAGGCTGGCCTTGCCGCGGCTTCGGTCACGCGCGGTCGCCATGACCTCGGCTCCGGCGCGGGCGACCTCCCGTACGACGTGATATCCGAGGCCGCCGGTCACTCCGGTGACGAGCGCCCGCTGCCCGGTGAGGTCGGGGATGTCGACCGTCGTCCACGATCGCCCACTCAAAACGTCAACACCATCCCGCGGAGTACGCGCGCGGCCAGATCCGCGTCGCCGGAGACCGAGACGTCGAGGTCCTTCGGGTCCCGTCGCCCGGCCGCGAGCACGACGAAGGTCTCGGTTTCCATGCCGAGCCGTGCCGACGGCTCCGCTGGCGGCTCGGGGAGTGGCACCGCCCGTCCGGACTCCGACATCTCGACCGCGTGGTGGGCCGGATGCGTACCGTCGATGTCCCACACCACTGTCGTGCCGGCCGGCGGTCGCACCTTCTTGCCGAGCACGTACGGCATGCCGAGGCCGAACGTCGTGATGGTCACCTGTGCGCCGGCGTTGTCGAACCCGCCGGGTCGCCCGACCGCGCGGCGGATGTCTTGGGAGTGCACCCACATGTCGATGGCCCGGTTGCGTAGCAGTGTGTCCTAGTCCCACTGGCGGTCCGCGGGAACGCGCGGCGGCGCACCTTTCGGATCGGTCGGCGGGTTGTCGGTGAGGTACGCGTAGCGCCGCCGAACCGCGGCATCCAGAGCGGTCAGCAGCTGTGCCGGGGCGACCTCGCGCCGCTGGTCGACGCCGACCTCCGTCCACTCGCTCAGCGGCACATCCCGGGTCGGGTCGGGCTCGTCGTCAGCCGTCAACAGCTCCTCGATGTCGACGAGGTGGGCGAGCACGTCGCGGGCTCGCCAGCCCGGACAGTCGGTCGCCTGCTCCCAGTTGGTGTCGGTGAGGTCGGCGCCCACCCGCTGGACGTCGTCGGCCGCTTCTCGCCACGCCTGGACATAGAACGGCAAAAGGTCCATTCGGCGAGCCTATCCACTGCGATACCCACGGGTAACCCGTCCGGAGTGTGATCTCGACGTCGGTCTGGTTTGGAACTATCGATTAAACTGTAGTAATCGACTCAACTAAAGGGTCAATTTGGGATGTGAAGAGAAAGGCTCTGCCGTGACAGCACCGACTCATGATCCGAACCCGGTCCGCACCACCGCCGCCGTCGAGCTCTCGCGGCGCCGCTTCGCCGGTCTGCTCGGTGCCGCTGGCATCGGCGCGGCCGGAACCGCCGCCCCGTCGTTCGTGCCGGCCAACGCCGCGACAGAGCAGCCCTTCGCCGCCCTGGACCGCGGGCGGGCGCTGCCTCGGCCCAACTTCCTGATCATCCTGGGCGATGACATGGGCTGGGCCGACCTGTCCAGCTACGGTGCGCCGACGATCCGTACGCCCAACCTCGATCGCCTCGCCGGTTCCGGAGTCCGCTTTACCCAGGCGTACTCGGCGTCGTCGGTGTGTTCTCCGACCCGCTTCGGCCTCTACACCGGCCGCTATCCGGGTCGTCTCGTCGGAGGGCTGCAGGAGCCGATCGGCGAGCCGACCGAGGTCGACGGCATCCCGACCGACCATCCGACGCTGGCCTCGATGCTGAAGGGCGTCGGCTACGACACCGCGCTGATCGGCAAGTGGCACTGCGGCTACCTCCCATGGTTCAGCCCTACGCGTGTCGGATGGGACGAGTTCTTCGGCAACTTCAGTGGCGGCCTCGACTACTTCTCCAAGGTCAACCACAACGGCGACTACGACCTGTACGAAAACGAGGTCGAGTACGAGGATCTCCGCTACTACACCGAGATCCTGACCGAACGTACCGTCGACTTCCTCACGCGTCGCCACGACCGACCCTGGCTGCTCAACCTCAACTTCACGACGCCGCACTGGCCTTGGGAAGGTCCCGGCGACTGGGCCGTCAGCGACGACCTGACCCAACGGATGCGCGACGGCGAGCAGGGCGTTCTGTTTCATCGCGACGGCGGCTCGGTCGCGAAATACACCGAGATGGTCGAAGACCTCGACCGGTCGATCGGCGTCATCCTCCGTGCCCTGCAGCGCAGTGGCCAGCTCGAAGACACGCTCGTCTTTTTCGCCAGTGACAACGGGGGCGAGCGTTTCTCGTACTACTGGCCGCTGTCCGGCGGCAAGGGCGACCTCGACGAGGGCGGCATCCGGGTCCCGACGTTGCTCTCGTGGCCCGGCAAGCTCCGGTCCCGCCAGGTGCACCATGCGCCGGTCATGACGGTCGACTGGACCGCGACGTTCCTCGAGCTCGCCGGCGCCGAACCCGCGGCGGTCTATCCGCCCGACGGAGTGAGCCTCGTCGACCATCTGTTTCGCGGCGCCCGAGTGCCCGAGCGTGATCTGTTCTGGCGGATGAAGGGCCAGCGGGCCTTGCGTCGCGGGGATCTCAAGTACGTCCGGACGACCGACGGCACGGACCATCTGTACGACGTCGCCGCCGATGCCCGGGAGCAGGCCGACCTGGCAGTTGAGCGGAGCGGCGACCTCGCGGACCTGCGGACCTCCTGGGAGGCTGTCGACGAGACGCTGCTGCCTTATCCGTCGGGCTGATCGGCGTCGCGATCGTCGTCGTTCGTGCCGAGCCGGTAGGCGCCCTCGTCGTCGGCGTCTTCGTCGAACTGATCGGCGTCCCGGTCGCCGGTCGGCTGGGCGCGCCGTCGCATCGTGAAGATCACGACGAAGATCAAGGTGCCGAGCACCGCGGCCGCGACCGGGACGGCGAAGGCCGCGATCAAGAGCATCGCAAACCGGCCCCATCGCGGCGAGGAGCTGACCGCTAGGCCGGTCGGGTCGATCCGAGCACCGTCGGCACGGCAGCGCAACGCGTACGTGCCGTCGTCGATGTCCGAGGGCAGTGGTGCCATGCGATACCAAGTCGCATCGTCTTGCTCGGTCGACAGGTGCGAGACGGTCTCGTCGAGCCGCACCGTCTTGCCCGTTGCCGAGCGCAGTTGGCAGGTCGCCTGCTCGCTCTGCTCGCGCGACGTCGTGTAGAGGCCGCGGTCGTCGCCGCCGATCTCTACGGTCGGGCCGGTCAGCGTCTCGAGGTGCACGTCGACCTCGTCGGCGGCCGCCTTGCCGAGGGCGTACGCGGGGATCAAGCTCAGCAGGAACGGCACGAACGCGGCGACGTACCACGCCTGCGACGGCCGGGCCCTGGTCGTCTGCGCCTCGCTCACGATTCCGAGGATGTCATGGCATCGGTGTGGGTGCCGACGGGATGCCCGCCGATCCGTACGGAGCAGTTGGCGGTCGCCGGCCTCGACTGCGAGCACTGGACCGACGTACGGCGGTGATGACGACGATCGTGATCGCGGTCAGGCCGGCGATGCCGGGCAGCACGATCGCCGCGATGAGCATGAGGATGGCGTCGGTCCATCCCTCGGTCGAGCGGACACCGAAGCCGTCGACATCGATCGCGGTCCCGCCGTTCTCGCACCGCAGCCGATAGGTACCCGCCGGCAGGTCGTCGGGGAGCAGGCCGACGCGATCGTGCCTGCTGACGGGAACGTCGTTGAACGAGTCGTCGAGGGGGATCGGTCGCCCGCCGCTCGTCGGGTCCAGCGTGTCGAAAGCGCTGCCGGCCAGAAAGTACGCCGGAATCAGACTCCCCACGAACATCGCCACCGCAACCAGATACCACCCCCGCGACGGCTTAACCCCCGACCCCTCCGACGCCCCCGAGGACTCCGCCGCTCCCAAACCCACGGCGCCAATCGTGGCACACGGGAGGGCCGACCGACCGTCAGCTCAGCGACGTGCAGCGGCGGATGAGCGGGGAAGCGCCGAGGTTGGGGCTCATCCCGCCAGGTTCGTGGATGGGCCTGGCCGCCGAAGCGAGGAACGAGCAAGGCTGGTGGACCTGGCGGGATGAACCCCAACCTCTGCCCCAAGCCCGCCCACCTCAGAACGCCGCTTCGTCGAGATGCATGACCGCGAGGTCGGTCGACTCGGCGATGGCACGCTCCGCCGTGACCTTGGGCAGCACGGTCCGAGCGAACCACTGCGCCCCAGCCACCTTGCCCTCGTAAAACCTCTTGTCGGACTCCGACACGTCGCCGCCGAGCTTGTCGAGCGCCACCTCGGCCTGGCGGAGCAGTAGCCACGAGCAGACGAGGTCACCGAGCACGGTCAGCAGGCGGGTCGTGTTGAGGCCGACCTTGTAGATGTTGGCGAGGTCGCCGCCCTCGGCGTTGGGGTCGGACGACATGAGCTGCCCGATCATCGCGCCGACGATGCCTTGGGCGTCGTCGAGCCCCTTGGCGAGGAGTTGGCGCTCGACCTTGAGCCGTCCGTTGCCTGCCTCGGACTCGGCGAACTCCTTCGCCTGGCTCGCGAGATGCGTCAGCGCGGACGCCTTGTCCTTCACGATCTTGCGGAAGAACAGGTCCATGCCCTGGATCGCGGTCGTGCCTTCGTAGACCGTGTCGATCTTGGCGTCGCGGACGTACTGCTCGAGCGGGTAGTCCTGCAAGAATCCGGACCCGCCATACGTCTGCAGGCCTTCGGTGCCGAGCAACACCCACGACCGCTCCGAGCCGTAACCCTTGACGATGGGCAGCAGCAGGTCGTTGACCGTCTCGGCCTCCTCGTCGCGCTCGCCCTTGGCGTCGGCGATCCGGATCCGGTCCTGGTAGGTCGCGGCGAAGACCACCAGGGCCCGCAGCGCCTCGGCGTATGCCTTTTGCGTCATCAGCGACCGTCGGACGTCGGGGTGGTGGGTGATCGTCACCCGCGGCGCCGTCTTGTCGGCGGCCCGCATCAGGTCGGCGCCCTGGACCCGTTCCTTGGCGTAGTCGAGCGCGTTGAGGTAGCCGGTCGACAGCGTGGCGATCGCCTTGGTGCCCACCATCATCCGGGCGTTTTCGATGACCTGGAACATCTGCGCGATGCCGTCGTGCACCTCACCGAGCAGCCAGCCCCTGGCCGGCTCGCCGCCGCCGACGGAAGTGTCGCCGAAGGTGAGCTCGCAGGTCGTCGACACCTTGATGCCCATCTTCTTTTCGACCCCGGTGGCGTAGACGCCGTTGCGCTCACCGGTCAGCTCGCCGGTCTCGAGATCGAAGTGGTGCTTCGGAACCACGAACAGGCTCAGGCCCTTGGTGCCCGGGCCGCCAGCCCCGTCGACGCCGACGGGCCGGGCCAGGACGAGATGGATGATGTTTTCGCTCAGGTCGTGCTCGCCGGAGGTGATGAAGCGCTTGACGCCTTCGAGGTGCCAGGTGCCGTCCGCTTGGAGGTGAGCTCTGGCGCGACCCGCTCCGACGTCGGAGCCCGCGTCGGGCTCGGTCAGGACCATCGTCGCGCCCCACCGACGGTCGACGATGTGCTTGGCGATCTGCTGGTCGCGCTCGGTGCCGTTGCGCCACAAGATGTTGGCGAAGCTCGGGCCGCAGGCGTACATCCACACGGCCGGGTTGGCACCGAGGACGAGTTCGGCGGTCGACCAGACCAGCGCGGCCGGGGCCGGTGTGCCACCGAGTTCCGTCGGGTTTTGCAGCCGCCACCATTCGGCGTCCATCCACGCGTGATAGCTGCGTTTGAAGGCCTCGGGGACCTCGACCGTGTGCTGGGTCGGGTCAAACGTCGGCGGCGTTCGATCGGAGGTCTCGAACGACTCGGCGAGCTCCCCGCGAGCCAGTCGGTCGACCTCGGTGAGGATGCTGCGACTGGTCTCGACATCGATCTCTTCGTACGGGCCCTGCTCCATGACCTGATCGACACCGAAGACCTCGAACAGGTTGAACTCGATGTCGCGAAGGTTGCTCCTGAAGTGGCTCACGATGCCCCAGCTTCCACGGTCTGAGCGCTCCCAAGCGCTTGGGTTTACTCGTCAGTAACTAAGTATCCTACTGGCGAGTAGGTCAGACAAGCCGGCACTCCGAGATGTGACGTCGGCCACCGGATTCGTCCCCATCTCGGTGTTGACGCCTCGATCGTGTGAACTTAGTCTATAAACTCAAGTGACTTAACAAGGAGGGGACGGTATGCGCAACCTGCTGGTGTCGGAGCGTCGGTGCCGGCGGGCTCATCGTCTTGACCAATCTCAAGACCTTCGTGCAATGGACCGGCGCCAGCAGTGCGTCGACGGGGCTGGCGACCGGGCTGTGGGCACTGGTCTGGGTTCAGCTGATCTTCGTCGCCGTACGCGCGGAGCAAACGCGCGCGTCGGACCGAGGAAGCGAAGGCGACTGAGGCGGCGCTGACCCTGGCCTGAGCGCGCCCTGGGCTCGTCATCGCCCAGGGGCGACAACCGCGCTCGGACCTGTCGTCGCCCCCGGCGGCGGGGCGCACCGACATCGATCGGACGCGCCCCGCCGGCCGGTCATCTCCAACTGAGACGAGTGATCTGACAGACTTTGACGTATGCGGGTTTCGGCCAAGTCGGATTATGCGCTCCGTGCGCTCATCGAAATCGCTGGTCGGACCGAGCGTGGTCCGGTCTCAGCGGAGGAGATCGGGCGCCTGCAAGACATTCCGCACGGCTTTCTCCAGGCCATCCTTGCCGACCTTCGCCGCGCCGGTGTCGTGGTGAGCCAGCGTGGCCAGTCCGGGGGTTGGCGGCTCGGACGGTCGGCCGACGAGGTCACCATCGCCGACGTCATCCGGGCCGTCGATGGACCGCTGGTCAGCGTCTATGGCCTGCGTCCCGAGGCAGTCACCTACAACGACTCGGCGTTGGTGTTGCAGCACGTGTGGATCGCCGCCCGGATCAGCCTGCGGAAGGTCTTCGAGTCGGTCACCATCCAGAATCTGGCCGACGGCAAGCTCCCGAAGAACATCGAGGCGCTGACCCACGACGAAGACGCCTGGATGCCCCACTAGTCAGTCGGCTCGAGTTCCGATCTGGCGTCGGCGTTGACGCGACCAGACCGACCCTGAGTCGGAACTCACGCGTCCCCTGCCTGGGTCTTGGGGATCACACACATCGGCCTTAGACTACTAATTCACTTGACCTAATGCAGAAGGGGGCGTCTTATGCCCATACACGGTTCGGTCCGACCGGCAGGCACACGACCGTCCCTTCGCGTCCTCGTCATCGGTGGCGGCGCGGCGGGAGTACTGACAGCCGCCGCCTTGGCGCGTCGAGCGCAGCCGGGTCGTCCCCTCGAGGTCCGGGTGGTCGAGCGCGACGATCTCTTCGGCCCCGGTCTCGCATACGGCAAGGCCGAGCCCGATCACCTCGTCAACAACACGGCCAACCGGATGAGCGCCTTCCACGACGACCCCGATCACCTGCTGCGATGGTGCAAGGCGCGTGGCGTCCGGGCGGAGCGGGGGAGCTATCTCTCACGACCGACGTACGGCCGCTATCTGTCCAGCGTGCTCGGCGTCGCTGATGAGTCGCCCGGCGCCGACGTCATCCGGATCCGCGGCGACGCCGTCCGCGTACGAGAAGACGCCGCCGCTGTATCGGTCGAGCTGAGCTGCGGTTGGACGCTGGTCGGCGATGTCGCCGTGCTCGCCCTCGGCAATCCGCCGCCGCATCCACAACCCCTGCCGGCCACGGCGTTCTGCGGCGAGCGCTACGTCGCCGATCCGTCGGCGCCGGATTCCCTCGACGGCATCGGCGGCGACGACCGCGTCCTGTTGGTCGGCACCGGGCTCACGATGGTCGACGTCGCGCTGACCCTGTCGCGGCGGCACCCGGGCATTCGGATGGTGGCGGCGAGTCGGCACGCGGAGCTGCCCCGACCGCATGCCCGCACGCCGTTCCCGGTCGCCGAGGGCGTCGCTCCGAGGGAGCCGGGGCTACGGGCACTCGTACGCGCTGTCGTTCACCAGTTGCGGGCCGCCGAGGCGGCTGGTCGCGATTGGCGTGGCGTCGTCGACGGCATCCGGCCGCAGATCGGCGACCTGTGGGAGAGGCTGTCTTACGAGGATCGAGAGCGGTTCGTCCGGCATCTCGCGCGGCTGTGGGAGGTGCATCGCCATCGCATGGCGCCGGAGGTCTCCGGCCGGATCGAACGGCTTCGAGCGGCTGGACACCTCGTCGTGCAGGCCGGCCTGCCCGAGCTCGCCGGATTCACTCGCGTCGTCAACTGCACCGGGCCGCAGGCGGTGTCCGAGACCGGTTGGAGCGCACTGGTCGACCAGCTGCTCGCCGACGGCATGGCTCGGCCGGACCCGCTGAGATTGGGCTTCGACCTCGATCGCGATGGGGCGCTGATCGATGCGAACGGTGCGGCGTCGTCCCGGGTCTACGCGATCGGGGCCGCACGTCGAGGTGCCCGCTGGGAGGCGGCCGCGATTCCCGAGATACGCCGACACGCCGCGGCGTTGACCGATCGACTGCTCGGCGCCGAGGAGGTCGAGGAGGCTGTGCCGGCGCGCCGCTGGCGCGGGCGCGCTAGTCGGATTCCGACTCGGTGGGCGTGCGGCGCCCGAGCCGACGGATGCGGTTGCGCAGGGCCCGACGTACGTTGGTTGGGGTCAGCTCTCGACGCTTGAGTTTGTCGTTGTCGCGTCGCAGCTGAGTGATCTCGACGAGCAGTTCGGCGGTCGCGGCGGCTGCGGTGTCGATCACGTCTTCGGCGCTCCAGCGTCCGGGCCAGGGTCCGTCGGTATGACGTGGCCGGAGATCTTCGGCATCGCCGCGTACGTCGTAGCCCGCCGACTTGATGCCGTCGATCCACTCGGCGGCCAGCTCGTCGGCCCGCTCGAACAGCGGCGACGGGAGCACCGGCGCGTCGGACCGTGACACCGACGGAAGGATGGTCTGCGCGTAGAGCTTCTTGGCCACCGCCCCGAACTCGTCGGCCACCAGGCGCCGGTCGAGTGAGGTGTTGACCCGGCGGAGCAGCTCGATGTCGGCGACTCCGAGACGGGGGTTTTGCCGTATCTCACTGCCGGGCGTGAGTCGACCCGGGTCGGCGATCCCGAGCAACTCACCGAACCGTCGCCACAACAGTGCCGGGTCGGCAGTCGAGTGGGGGACGGTGACGATGTGGATCCGTTCGGCCGGCAGGTCGCCGCCCCAGGCGTCGATCACGTCGAGGAGGCGCTGCGCCGCGAAGTCTCGGGCCGGAGGCGCGTCGGCGTTTTTGCGCTTCGGGGGTTTATGTCCGAGTCCAGCGCGTCGGACGTACCCGCGAAACGGCACCCGGCGTCCGTGCTTGATCGCTTCCTGCCAGTCGGCGACGGCCTGGCGGGCGGGATCGCGAGCCGTGATGACGAGGTGAATCTCGCGGTCGTCGAGATGGGCGCGGGCGCGCCGGGCGGCATCGCGGGTCGCCGTCGCGAGGATCTCGTGGGAGATGATGACTCGGCCGTCGAAGGCCTTGGCCCGTTGGACGAGCTTGGGCCAGGCGCCCTCGGCCTGCGGGCGTACCGCACCGACGAACTGGTGGTTTTCGCGGGCGTCGAGGGCGGCGAAGAAGTGATCGCGATGGCCGTCGAACGGATAGAGGAGCTCTTCGCGACGCAGCCAGCGGCGGTGTTGTCGCAACATGTCCTGCAGGAACGTCGTGCCGGACTTGGGCAGGCCGACATGCAGGAAGATCGGCCCCTGCTGTGGACCGGAGTCAGGCATGGCCTGGAGTCTAGCGACGGCGTGCGCAACGTTGTGCGATGCTCCGACCGTGGGACGGATTCGGGTCGGCATCTCGGGCTGGAACTACCCGGGCTGGCGGCGCCGGTTCTACCCGGTGGGGCTGCCGCAGCGACGTGAGCTCGAGTACGCGTCGCAGCGGCTCGACTCGATCGAGATCAACGGCACGTTCTACGCGCTGCAGCGGCCAGAGAGCTTCGGCGCCTGGCGCGACCAGACCCCCGACGATTTCGTGTTCGCGGTCAAGGGCGGTCGGTTCATCACACACATGAAGCGGCTGGCCGATCCCGAGACGACGCTGCCCAACTTCTTCGCGTCCGGCCTGCTGGCACTCGGTCGCAAGCTGGGTCCGGTGCTGTGGCAGCTACCGCCGACGCTCGCGTACGACCCGGACCGACTCGAGGCGTTCTTCCGGCTGCTGCCTCGTACGACGACGACCGCCGCCCATCTGGCCGAGGGGCACGACGACCGACTCGACGGGCGGGCGTGGACGACGACTGACAAGCGCCGGCGCATCCGGCATGCCGTCGAGGTGCGCCACCCGAGCTTTCGCGACCCTTCGTTCATCGAGTTGCTGCGGCGCCATCGCATCGGGCTCGTCATCGCCGATGCGGCCGGCGACTGGCCGGCGCTCGAGGATGTCACGGCCGACTTCGTCTACCTCCGGTTGCACGGCGCCGAGGAGCTCTACGCCAGCGGCTACGACGCCGAGTCGCTCGACGCGTGGGCCGCCAAGATCCGGCGCTGGGCCGCTGGCGAGGCGCCGATGTCGGACCGCACCGTCGGTACGGAGGGGCCGCGCCGCGACTCGGGCCGGGACGTGTTCGCGTACTTCGACAACGACGCCAACGTGCGGGCGCCGGTCGACGCGATGGAGCTGGCCCGGCGACTGGCGGATTGAGTATTTCGCCTACTGGTAGGGGATTGACAGGGGTCGTCCCAGAAGTAAATCTAGTAGGTAACCCTAGTCCAGCAACTAAGGGAGTTTCTCGGGACCAAATCGGCGGGCTCTCGTCCGGGGCCGCGGGAGGAGTGGGTCGACATGACCGAGGTGAATGGCACGTCCGGCGCAAGCGTCGACATCCTCCAGCTCTTCGAACTTCTCGAGAGCCGGCCGGGTCGCGAGCGGCTACTGCCCTACCTCACGCATCGGCATCCGTCGGTCCGCCAGACGGCCGTCGACGTGGTCGCCGAGCTGCGGCCGCCCTGGGGATTCGACGCTCTCTGTCTCGCGCTGCTCGACGCCAGCGAAGGGGTGCGGATGGCTGCGGTCGAAGGGCTCCGAGCTCTCCATCCGCTGCTGCCCGACCAGCCACAGCTCTTCGACTTCTTGCAGCAGGCGCTCGACAGCCCGACCCCAGCAGCTCGCGAAGTCGCCGTGCGGTTGCTGCGCCGGACCTCCGACGCGAGCACCACGACGTATTTGCCCGTCACCCGGGATGTCGAGCCGCGAGTACGGATCGAGGCCATTCGCGCTCTCGTTGACCACCACGCCGTCCCCGAGGTCGGAGCGATCGCGACCGACCCTGAGCCGCAGGTGCGCGGGGAGGTGGCCAAGGCCCTCGGACAGCTCGCTGACACGCGTGGCCTCGAGCCCCTCGTCCGACTCGCGCGCGACTCTGAGCCGAGCGTTCGAGCGGTTGCGGTGGCGGCGCTGCCGTCGCTGCGACCCCGCGGCCTGGGCGAAGAGACCTTGCTCGAGGCGGCCGGAGACGACGTCGCCGAGGTCCGCACGGCGGCGGCGGTCGCGTTGGCACAGAGTGGCGTCGACGTGGCGCTGGCCGCACTCTTGCGCCTCGCGTCCGACCCCTCCGCCGAGGTACGGCAGTCGGCCGTGTCGGCGTTGGCGGCGCGCGGTGCCGGGTCGCCGGCGGTGTGGGACGCGATGGTCGAGGCTGCGGTCGACGCCGATGCACGGGTGCGTGCGATCGCGCGGTCGGCGTTGCGTCGCCACCTGGCGGTCTTGCCGTCGAACCAGACCCAGAGCGCCGCCGGCTGATCCGCGCGAAGTTGTCAACCGCATGCTGGGCTATAGCGAGACCTGCGGCTGACAAGTGGTGTGGTTTCCTGGCCGCGTGACAGCAGCGCACAGCGTCCACGATCATGAGCCCGATCCGCGCAACGCCGAGATCCTGATCTACGTCAATGGCGACTTGGTGCCTCGCGACCGGGCCGTCGTGTCGGTGTTCGACTCCGGCTTCGTACTCGGCGACGGCGTGTGGGAGGGGCTGCGCGTCTACGGTGGGCATCCGGCGTTCCTCGATCAGCATCTCGACCGACTGTACGAAGGCGCCGTCGCGATCGCCCTCGACATCGGGCGCAGCCGCGACGAACTGACCGACGCGATCTACCGCACGCTTCGCGCCAACGACATGGTCGACGGCGTACACATGCGGCTCATGGTGACCCGAGGACCGAAGTCCACGCCCTACCAGGACCCGCGCGCGTCGGCCGGTCCGGCGACAGTCGTCATGATCCCGGAGCACAAGACGCCGCGGCCCGAGCTGCAGTCGGGCATCAGCCTCTTCACGGTGCACGTGCGACGCAGCGCGCCCGACGTCCTCGACCCGAAGCTCAATGCGCACAGCAAGCTCAACGACATCACCGCGTGCATCCAGGCCTATATCGCCGGGGCCGACGAGGCGCTGATGCTCGACCCCAACGGGTTCGTCGCGACCTGCAACTCGACGCACTTCTTCATTGTGCGCCGCGGTGAGGTCTGGACATCGTCCGGTGCCTACTGCCTCGGCGGCATCACCCGGGCCAACGTGCTCCAGATCTGCCGCGAGGCAGGGATCCCCGCGTACGAGAAGCTCTTCAGCTTGACCGACGTCTACGGCGCCGACGAGGCCTTCGTGACCGGGACGTACGCCGGGGTCGTGCCCGTGCGCCAGGTCGACGGGCGTCGCCTCGCCGTCGAGCCGCCGGGGCCGATGGCGCTCCGGCTCCAGGACCTCTACGCCGACCTGGTCGCGCGTGACGTCGCGGCGCGCGCGGAGGGCGCGCGATGACGATCCGGTTCGCGATGTGGTCGGGGCCGCGCAACATCTCGACGGCGATGATGCGGTCGTGGGACAACCGGCCGGACACGGTGGTCGTCGACGAGCCGTTCTATGCGTACTTCCTCGCCTACAGCGGTCGGGACGACCCCGGTCGCGACGACATCCTCGCCGTGGGCGAGACCGACTGGCGGGCCGTCGTCGACGCGATGACCGGACCGGTGCCGGGGGAGCCGGCCGTCTTCTACCAGAAGCAGATGCCGCACCATTTGACGCCGGAGCTGGAGCTCGACTGGGTCGACGGCCTGTACAACGCGCTGCTGATCCGGGAGCCGCACGAGGTTGTCGCGTCGTACGTGAAGTCCCGGAGCGACGTCGTGCGCGAGGACATCGGGCTGGTGCAGCAGGTCGAGCTGTTCGACCGCATTCGGGGCGGGGGAGCGGAGGTACCGGTGATCGACGCTCGCGACTTCCTGCACGACCCGGAGGCACATCTGCGTTGGCTGTGCGACTGGCTCGGTATCGATTTCACCGAGCGGATGCTGCGCTGGCCGGAGGGGCCGCGGGACACTGACGGGGCGTGGGCGCCGCATTGGTACGCGGCGGTCGAGGCATCGAGCGGGTTCGCGCCGTACCGGGGGCGCGAGGTCCATCTCGACGGTCCCGCGCTCCAGATCGCCGAGGAGAGCGTCGCCGACTACGAGTACCTGTGGGCGCACCGGCTGCAGCTGTAGCGGGCCGGCCGGCGACCTGCGGAAACCCGCCAACAGTCCGGGTGTCGGCGGCGGGCCGCGCGCGTACAGCCCGCTCGAACCGAACCGATACCTTCGGAGGAACGATGACCCGGCAGATGAAAGCCGTCGTGCTGCACCGTTTCGGCGACACCTCGCAGCTCGCACTCGAGGAGCGGCCGATCCCCGACCCGGGTCCGACCGAGGTCTTGGTCAGGGTGGCGGCGGCGGGGGTCAATCCGGTCGACTGGTGGACCCGGATGGGCGAGGGGTACCTGGCGCCGCCGCCACTCGTCCTCGGCTGGGACGCCGCCGGTGTCGTGGAGGCCGTCAACGACGGTGTCACGTTGTACCAACCGGGGGATGAGGTCCTCGGCATGCCACGCTTCCCGGCCGAGGCCGGCTGCTATGCGGAGTACATCGTGGCGCCGGCTCGGCACTTCGTCGCGAAGCCGGCGGCGATGCCGTACGACGAAGCCGCCGGGCTGCCGCTGGCCGGGCTCACCGCCTGGCAGGCCCTCGTCGACACCGCCGACGTCCAGCCCGGCCAGCGCGTCTTGGTCACCAGTGCCGCCGGAGGCGTCGGTCATCTCGCCGTCCAGATCGCAAAGGCCAGAGGCGCCGAGGTCGTCGCCAGCGCCAGTGCCGAGAAGCACGGGCTGGTCAAGGGGCTCGGCGCGGACGAGGTCGTCGACTATCGCACCGTCGACCTGGGTGCGACGCTGCGAGATCTCGACCTGGTGATCGACTCGATCGGCGGCGACAACAGCGAGCGGCTGGTGCCGACCCTGCGCACGGGCGGGACGATCATCCCCGTCTTCGGCGGCGCTACCGAGGCGATCTCGAGAGCGGCTGAACGGCACGGCGTGCGGGCGATCACCCTGCTCGTCGAGCCCGACCAGATCGGGCTTCTCGGCCTGACGGAGTTGATCGACTCCGGCCGGCTGCGGGTTGTGATCGACAGCCGCTGGCCACTCGACCAGGTCGCAGCGGCGCATGCCCGAAGTGAGAGCGGCTGCGCGACCGGCAAGATCGTCTTGACGACCTCGGTCTGAGTCGCCGGAGCTTCGGTGTCGGTGCCCCATGACAGGCTGCCGCCGTGGCGACGTATCTGGTGACGCGGACCCGATCGGGTCCGGAGTGGGATCCGGCGCGGCCGATGGAGGAGCAATCGGCCTGGGTCGAGCATGCGGCCTACATGGACGACCTGGTCGAGTCCGGCTTCGTCGTCCTCGGCGGGCCGCTCTCCGACGAGTTCCGAGTAGTCATCGTCATCGAAGCTGAGTCCGACGGAGCGATTCGCGACCGGCTCGCCGCCGACCCGTGGGACGGCTCGCATCTGCGGACCGATGCCATCGAGCCGTGGACGATTCGCCTCGACGCGCGGGAGCGCTAGTTCGCAGCCGTTGCCGAACGCCGCAGGCTACTGATCCGCCTCATGGCCGAGGTCCACGATCGCGCCGTGGGCCTCGGCCAGTCGCATGGCGCCGGCCAGGTCGAGTTGCGTCTCGTGCAGCCGCACCGTGGCGAGATCGACTCCGTCGAGCGTCGCGCCGCGGAGATCGGCCCCGCGCAGGTTCGCGCCCCGAAGTGTCGCGCCCGACAGGTCGCAGTCGCGCAGCACCGCATCCGACAGGTTGGCCTCCCCCAGCTCGGCTTGCCGCAGGCGTACTCCCTTGAGGTCGAGCTTGCTCAGATCGGCACCGCGCATGAGGACGTACGACCACTGCCCACCCATCACCGTCAGGGGCCGGAGCGTGCACTCGACGAATGTGGTGCCGGACAGCTTGCACGAGTCGAGGGTGGCGCCGAACAGTGACGTGCGCCGAAACGTGCATCGGGTGAACGCCGTGCCGACGTGCTCGGAGGCGTTGAGCCGGCAATTGCTGAAGGTGCAGTCGTCGAACACCGCGCCGCGGCTGCGGGACTCGGTCAGGTCGACGTCGTCGAAGCTGCACCCGACATAGCTGACGTCGTCAAACTCGTCTGCATACCAGTCGTCGCCGCGCCAGTCCCGGTCGTGAAACTCCTCGCCCATGGGGCGAGCCTGTCAGAGAGTCCTCCCGCGAGTGGCGCACCGTCGTCGCAAATCAGGCCCGGACGCGGCAACCGTGCGCCACTCGGCGGGTTAGGAGGACCGGCGGACGTCGATCACCATGCTGGCGACGAACGCGACCACGAGGGCTGCGCCGCCGAAGACCGTCGCGGCCGTGGTGCTCAGCGCATCGGACAGCAGCAGAGCAAGGGTGACGCCGAGGGCGATGACGACGGCGGCCGCGATCTTCCAGTCGTCGCCGAGGACGAAGTCGTACCAGAACTGGCCGAAGCCCTTGACGAATCGGATCATCGGACGCTCTCCTCTTGGGGCTGCAGGTCGACGGCCGGTCGCTTCAGGTTGGGCAGCACGCTGACGAGTACTCGCGAGAGCACGAACCACACGACCAGCAGGGCCACGATGGCGAGGTCGGAGCCCGGCCACTCGAGACTCTCGTGGTCGTCCATGAACACGCCGAGTCCTTCGACGGCCCAAAACGTGCCGAAGCTCGCCAGCAGCAGGCCGACGCCGTACTTGAGGGTGTTTTCGGGGACGGTCGTGAGCGGTCGATGCAGTGCGACGCCGGCGATCAGCACGAGAGCGCCGCCGATCGAGGCGCCGGCGACCGCTGCCGGCATGTTGTCGGCCGACAGCCCGAACGTGATGACGATGAAGACGACCTCGACGCCCTCGAGGAACACGCCCTTGAACGCGACCACGAAGGCGAACGAGTCGAGCCGGGTGCCGGTCGCGCCGGCCTGCCGGGCCGCCTCGGTCTGGGCGCGGTATTCCTCCTCCTCGTCGTGCAGCGACTTGAGCCCGGACGACCGCAGGATCGCTTTGCGCAGCCACTGCAGGCCGAAGATCAGCAGCAGCGTGCCGACGACGATCTGCAACGCCGACTCCGGAAGCCAACTGCTCAAGGCGTAGCCCGCGACGGCGGTGAAGCCGATCAGCGCCACGACGGCAGCCGCCACGCCGGCCAGCGTCGAACGCCATCCCCGCGTCATGCCCATCGCGAGCACGATGGTCAGCGCCTCGACGAACTCGACAACCGACGCGAGAAAGGCCGCGCCCACCAATCCCCAGGTCGCACCCGACACGGCGCCCTCCTGTAACAGTTGCGAGATGTAACATCTGATTCATCAAACAGGCTGTCACTGCGCATCAGGTGTGTCAAGAGTGAGTACGCTCGGCAGCATGACCGAGGTACGCCGCTGGCTGTTGCTCATCTATCGGGTGCCGTCACAGCCGTCTCGGCTTCGGGTCGCCGTATGGCGCGACCTGAAGCGGCTCGGTGCGCTCTACCTCCAGCAGGCGGTGTGCGTGCTGCCGGACGTCGGCGACGTACGAGGGCGACTCGATGAGGTCCGGCGTCGGATCGACGAGATGGACGGCGGCACCACCATCTTCTTGGAGCTCGACTCCGTCGCCGACGACGTCCGACAGCAGTTCGTCGACGGCTTGCGGACCAACTCGGCCAAGGAGTACGCCGAGATCGTCGAGGAGTGCGAGACCAAGTTCTTCAAGGAGATCGAGTTCGAGCGCTTCCGGGAGAACTACACCTTCGAGGAGGCCGAGGAGATTCGGCAGGACCTAGAGAAGCTCAAGCGCTGGCTGGCCAAGATCGAGGCCCGCGACTGGCTCTCGGCCGACGGCAAGGACAAGGCACACGAGAAGGTCGCCGAATGCGAGCGGCTGATGGACGAGTTCGAGGCCGACGTCTACGAGCGGGTCAACCCGGCCGACGGCTGACGACGGTCAAGCCTGGTCCGGCCTCAGCAGAACGCGGCGTGACCGGTCAGTGCCTCGCCGACGATGAGGGTGTGCATCTCGGCGGTGCCTTCGTACGTCAGCACCGACTCGAGGTTGGCCGCGTGCCGGATCGCCGGGTATTCGAGCGAGATGCCATTGGCGCCGAGGATCGTGCGCGCGGTCCGACAGATCTCGAGCACCTTCGTGACGTTGTTGAGCTTGCCGACGCTGACCTGTTCGGGCCGAAGCCGACCGGCGTCCTTGCGGCGTCCGAGATGGAGTGCGAGCAGCGTCCCGGTCGCGAGCTCCTGGTGCATCTGCGCGAGCTTGTGCTGGGTCAGCTGGAACGTCGCGATCGGCCGGCCGAACTGCTCGCGGTCGACGGCGTACGCCAGGGCTGCCCGGAGGCACGTACGGGCGGCGCCCATCGCACCCCACACGATGCCGTAGCGGGCCTCGTTGAGGCACGACAGCGGACCCTTGAGGCCTTGCGCTTCGGGCAGCATCGCATCGGCCGGCAGCCGGACGCCGTCGAGAATCAGCTCCGACGTCACCGACGCCCGCAGCGACATCTTGTGCTTGACGTCGTGGGCCGCGAAGCCGGGTGCCGTCGTGGGCACGACGAAGCCGCGGATGCCGCCATGCTCCCGACCGGCGTTGGCCCACACGATGGCGACATCGGCGATCGAGCCGTTGGTGATCCACATCTTCGTGCCGTCGAGCACCCAGTCGCCGCCATCGCGACGAGCCCGAGTTTGCATCGCCGCCGGGTCGGAGCCGTGGTCGGGCTCGGTCAGTCCGAAGCAGCCGATCGCGGACCCGGCCGCCATGTCCGGTAGCCATGCGGCCTTCTGGTCATCGCTGCCCCAGCGCCAGATCGCATACATCGCGAGCGACCCCTGGACCGACACGAGCGACCGGATGCCCGAGTCGGAGGCCTCGAGCTCGAGGCAGGCCAGGCCATAGTCGACCGCGCTCATGCCGGCGCAGCCGTAGCCGTCGAGGTGCATGCCGAGCAGGCCGAGCGCGCCGAGCTCCTTGGCGAGCTCGCGTACGGTCGGCAGGTCGCCGGTCTCGAACCAGTCGGCGACGTACGGGTCGATCCGGGTGTCGCAGAGGCGCCGAACGGAGTCGCGGACGGCGCGTTCGTCCGGCGTCAGAGCGGCGTCGATGTCGAGCAGGTCGTCGCTTGCGTTCACGCGTCCAGCCCCCAGGGGTCGGCGTCCCGAAGGGCCGGCGGCAGCGCCATCTCCGGCACATTTTGGTACGCCACCGGGCGGGTGAACCGATCGAGTGCGTGCGCGCCCACACTGGTCGAACGCGGGTCGCTCGTCGACGGCCACGGGCCTCCGTGATGCATCGCGTCGGCGCACGCGACCCCGGTCGGCGGCCCGTCGACGACGACGCGGCCGACCTGCGCCGCCATGCGTTCGACGGCGCGAGGCAGATCGGGGTCGTCCGGGCCTGCCCCGTAGACGGCGCCGGTGAGCGACGGCTGCAGTGTCGCGAGCGTGCCGAGTGCCTCGTCGATATCGGCGTACTGGGCGACTAGCGCAACCGGCCCGAAGCACTCGCCCAGGAGGCGCGACCCGGGTCGGAGGTCAGCGAGGCCGACGGTGACGGCATGAGGCTGGGCCGCGTACCCGGAGGGCATGGTCTGGCCCGACGCGAGCAGGGTGCCTCCGGCCGTGACGAGGTCGTCGATGCCGTCGCGGTAGGCCGCCGCGATGCCTTCGGTGAGCAGCCAGACGCCGGGCGACGACGCGACGTGGGTCGCGGTGGCTTCGGTGACGCCGCTCCCGGCGGGCGCCATCAGCAGTCCGGGCTTGGTGCAGAACTGACCGGCGCCGAGGGTGAATGACGCGACCAGCTCGGCGGCGATCTCGTCGATCCGATCGATCGCCGCCGGCGTGACGAGGACCGGATTGACCGTGCCCATCTCGGCATAGACCGGGATCGGCCGCTCCCGCCGGCGGGCCCGATCGACCAGCGCCATGCCGCCGGCCTGCGAGCCGGTGAACGCGACCGCCGCGATCTCGGGTGCGTCGACCAGCGCGGTGCCGGCCCCGAAGCCGACGACGAGGGAGTACGTGCCGTCGGGAGCACCGGCCGCCGCCAGGGTCGAGCGAGTCAGCTCCGCGAGCCGCACACTCAACCGCGGATGCGCGGGATGGGCCTTCGTCACGACGGGGCATCCCGCGGAGATCGCCGAGCACGTGTCGTGGCCGACGACGCCGAACTGGAAGGGGAAGTTGCTGGCCCCGAAGACGGCGACCGGCCCGATCGGCAGGTTGGCCCGGCGCAGGTCGATCGGCGGCGGGCCGGGCAGGGTCTGCTTGCGGACCCGGAGCCAGTCCCCGGACTCTCCGACCGCCGCGTAGTAGCGCATGTTGACCACGCCGCGCTGCAGCTCGCCACGCAGCCGCTCCTCGCCCAGCGCGGTCTCCCCGTCGGCGATCGCGACCAGCTCGTCGGCATGGGCGTCGAGGGTGTCGGCGACCGCGTCGAGCCAGCGGCGCCGGTCGCGTGGCGTCGCCGTGCTGACGACGGGATACGCCGCGCGGGCAGCCGCCACGGCTGCGGCCACGTCGTCGGGCGCCGTGTGCGACGGGCCGGGGTGGGTCGCACCGGTGCGAGGCTGGTGGCTGACTTCCGTACTCATGCAGGCTCCTCACCGGCAAGGGCCGACAGGGGTCTCGCGTCGGGCCCCACTCTACGAACCGTGGCCCGATCTCGGCTTGGTCGAAGTGGCTCACCATAGGATCTGTGATGGACGATTCGTCCAATCGGGCCCGAAAGGAGTGGCCATGCCGACGCTGCGGATGCTCGCGACCGCACTTGGGTCCGATCTCGAGTTGGTCGGCACAGCGACCGCGTTGGATCGCGAGGTCACCGGCGTCCACGTCAGCGAACTCATCGATCCGACCGGCTATCTTTTCGGCGGCGAGTTGCTGCTCACCACGGGCATGTCGCTCAGCGGGCATGGCGGTCAGGCCCGGGCGTACGTGAAGCGCCTCGTGCGTCAGGACGTCGCGGCGTTGGGTCTCGGCGTCGGCCCGGTGCACGAGGCGATGCCCGGCGCGCTTGTACGCGCCTGCGACGCCGAGGGCCTGCCGCTGTTCTCGATCCCCGACCCGACGCCGTTCTTGGCCGTGACCCGCGCCTACTGGGGTCAGCTCGTGTCCGCCGGTCGGGCCGACCTGAGTGCATCCCTCGACGTCCATCGCGAGCTGATCAGGGCCTTGCGGCAGCGCGACCCGGTCGAGGCGATCATCCGCATCCTCGCTGAGGCGTCGCATGGTTGGGCAGCCCGACTCGGCGTACGAGGCGAGCCGCGAGACGTCTGGCCGACGTCGCGGCGGCCGGTGGCGCGTCGGCTGGCCGCCGAGATCGAGCGGCTCCGCGGAGCCGGGCCGCATGCGTCGGCGACGTTCCCGCTCGACAGCGACGACGTCATGGTGCAGCCGTTGGCGCAAGGAAGCCGGTTGCTCGGCTACGTCGCGATCGGCGCGCCGCGCCGCCAGGAGTTTCCGGATCGCCAGCAGGTGCTCGCCGCGTGCGCGCTGCTCACGATGCAGCTCAGCCAACATGCCCAAGGGACGATGCAGGACCGCACCGAGCGCGCCTGCATCTTGCGGCTCGCGCTCGACGGTCATCTCGACGCGGCGCGTGCGCTGTCCGACTCCCTCGAGCACGAGCGGCTGCCGAGCGCGGTCCGGCTGATCGCGGTCGGGCCGGAGGCGCAGTTGTCGCCGGCGGACCTGCCGGACCGATGGGAGTCGTCGGGCCGACTGTGGACGCTCGTCGACGGCGAGGTCGTTTGGGTCATGTCCGACAGCGAACTCGCGGCCGGCCTCCTGGCGCACCTACGTGGCCTCGCCGAATCGAGCCTGCCGGACCTGCGTGCCGTCTCGAGTCCCGCGGTGCCGCCGTCATCGTTGCCCGGCCAGCGGCTCGCCCTGAGGGACCGCTACGACCGTCAGGCCGCGGGTGCGGTCGTCGATGCCGACGGCGGGTCGCCGGCCGATCGAGCGGCCGGTCAGGTCGAGGCGTTGGTCGGCTATCGCCGCAGTGACCTGGTCGCCGCGGTTGCCGCCTACCTTCGGCATCGCGGCAACTGGGAGCGCGGCGCCGAGCGGCTCGGCGTCCATCGCAACACGCTTCGGCATCGGATCGCCGCCGCCCGGCAGGTGGCCGACGTCGACCTCGACGATCCGGACCAGGCGAGCCATCTGTGGCTGGCCCTGCGGCAGCGCGGGCTGGCGCGCTAGCCCACCAGGCCCGCCGGCGGCCTCTCGTACGCGAAGTTTTGGCGTGAGAATCGCCTCCGCACCGGCGGCGGAGGCGAATCTCACGCCAAAAGGTGGGTCCCTGAGGCCTTGTGCGATCTGCTGCTGTTGGCCCGAACCCCGGCTCATTCGTCCACTGGGTCCACGCCCGCCCGACGGGCTAGGGTCGCAGCGTTATGCACACCTATCAGCGCTACGCGCCGCCGAGTCAGCGGGCCATCGTTCAGCTGGTCCGCGAGCATCCGTTCGCGATGTTGGCCAGCGCGGTCGCGGGCCAGGCGCCGGTCGCGACACACGTGCCGATCGTGCTGCCACCCGACGCCGATCCGGACGCCTCGCTGGAGGGCGTCGAGATGCTCGCCCACATGGGCCGGGCCAATCCGCATTGGCGCGACTTCGACGGACCGACGCCGGTGCTGATGGTGTTCGCTTCGTCGCACGGATACGTGTCGCCGCAGCTCTACGACTCATTGCCGGCCGCTCCCACACTCGACTACGCCGCCGTACACCTGGCCGGCACACTCGAGCGAATCGATGATCGGGCCGGCACGCTCGATGTCGTCGAGGCGACCGTGGCAGCCCTCGAGTCGCTTCGCCCGACCCAGTGGGATCCGTCGACGTCGCGTGACTATTTCGAACGCATCGTGCCGGGTGTCGTCGCCTTCCGGATCCGGATCACCCAGCAGCAGGCGATGTTCAAGCTCAGTCAGGACAAGTCCGAGACGGTGCGCGACAACGTACGCCGGGACTTCGTCGACGGCCCGCATCCGCACCCGGACCTGGTGAAGTGGCTCGACCGGACTCGGAGCGAACAATGAGACTGCATCGACACGACAGTGGGCATTCGCAGGCCGACAAGCGCGGCCATGACGTCGGTGAGCGTTGGGCCGGTCCGATCGGCGTTGCCGTTGACGCGTACCGCCGTCACTTCGAGACGGTCGGCGTCCCGGCGGAACGGGTCGACCTGATCGCAGACGCCTCACTCGACGCTCTCACCGCCTGGGCGCCGGACCTTGGGACCGAGGTCGCGGCCGTCGCTGACGGGGCCGGTCGCCCGGTGCGCGAGCTGGCCATGCTCAACGCACGAACCGAGATTCTCGCCAGAGCTCCGAGGCCCGACGAGGCTGAGTGCTCGACGGTTGTCCGAGTGCCGACGGAGGCGACGCTCGACGCTCGGCCCTGGAGCTTCCAGACTTGGGATTGGCATCCCGCGCTGGCAACCGACGGCTTGCTCTGGGAGTACGAGCCGACCCCTGGCCGATGGGTCAAGACGTTCACCGAGATCGGCATGTTGGCCAAGATCGGGCTCAACAGCGCCGGCCTCGCCGTGCACTTCAACATCCTCTATCACCGGTCGGACACCGCCGACGGGGGCGTCCCGGTGCACGCGATCGCCCGGCGCATCCTCGACGAGGCGTCGACTCTGGCCGAGGCCGTCGACATCGCCCGATCGGCTCGGGTCGGCGCCTCGACGGCGCTCACGGTGCTCGCCGTCGAGGGTGGCCGCGTCGAGACCGCGTCGCTCGAGGTCTCACCTGAGGGCGTGGGGATCCTGCGGCCCGACTCCGACGGTTGGCTGGTCCGCACCAACCACTTCCTAAGCCCGGAGCTCGCCGACGGCGACCGGCGCGCGGCCGTCACGACGACGGTGGCTCGGCTCGACCACCTCCGCGGGGTAGCGGCCGAGGACGCCAACGGCGACGATCTGCCGAGTCTGGCCCTGGCCCTGTGCGGCTCGGGCGGCGAGAGCGCTCCGATCTGCTTGTCGGACAAGGTCGCGACCGCGGCCGGTCTGCAGTCGCGGACGCTGCTCACCGTGCGGCAAGACCCGGTGGCCGGCACGATGGAGTGCTGGCCCGGCACGCCCTACGACGCCGTCGAGGCCGGTGCCGCCGAGCGCGTCTAGCGGCGGCCCGCGCCGTCAGTGCACGCAGCAGCCGCCGCCCCACGCCTCGGACCAGTCGATGCCGTGGGTGTCTTGGACCTCCCAGTAGAACCGCCCCCGAGTACGCGGCGTCGGTGCGATCTCGTCGAGCGTGTACGAGTCGTACAGCCGGCCGTTGACCATCGTCATCGTCACCGACGTCGAGTGTGCGATGTCGTCGAGCGGGTTGTCGTCGAGCACGATGACGTCGGCCAGCTTGCCGACCTCGAGCGATCCGATCTGGTGCCCGACGCCGAGACTGTCGGCGGTGTTGAGGGTCGCGGCCCGCAGCACGCGATGCGGCGCCATGCCCCCTTCGGCGAGCAGCGCCATCTCCCAGTGCATCGCCATGCCGGGCATCTCGCCGTGTGATCCGGCGTTGATCCGGACGCCCGCGTCGTCGAGCCGCTTGGTCGACCGCGACACCGCGAGGACACCGATGTCGTAGAGCTCGTCGGCGACATGGATCGACGTCATCGCCCGGGCGTACGGCGGCGCTTCGTACGGTGTGCCGAGCGGGCTGTAGCCGCTCAAACAGGCCTGGATGTACGTGCGGACCCGCGGGTCTTGCCACACCGCACTGCGTTGGTAGGCCCAGTTTTCGCCGAACAGCTCACCGAACGCCACCACGAGCGTCGGTGTGTTGCCGACGTCGGCCGCGGCCATCAGCTGCACGACGTCGTCATAGAGCGTCGCGACCGGCAGGTTGTGTTCGAGGTTGGTGTGCCCGTCGAGGATCATGCTGATGTTGTTGTAGAAGTGCGTCTCGCCTTCGACCACGATGTTGACGCCGCGCTCGCGAGCCGCCTTGACGAGCATCTGCCGGTGCTTGCGGGCCGGCCACTTGTAGCTCTTGACGCTGATCGAGCCAAGCGCCCTCTTGTTGCGGACGACTCGCTGGGCGTCGGCGTACGAGTCGATCGGCGTGTGCAGGTGGAAGAAGTTGTGTGGCCGACCGTGGACGGCCGCACCCGTGCCGATCCAACGCGGGCCCACAGTCAGCCCGGCCTGTGTCGTCTCGGTGCTCTCGTAGGTGGGCAGCTCCGACGAGAACGGGTCGAAGTTCGTCGTGACGCCGAAGGCGAGGGCGGCGAACCGCGGCGCCTGCTTCTGCGGTGTGACGCCGTTGCCAGTGACGCCGTCGATGTGGCCGTGGCCGTCGACGAGGCCTGGCATCAGCGTCTTGCCGGTGCAGTCGACGACCGTGGCATGCGGCGGCACCTCGACGTCGCCCATGTCGCCGACGGTCGAGATCCGATTGCCTTCGACCAGGATCGTGCCGCGTTCGTGGACGACCTCGTCGCGCATGGTGATGACTCGCCCACCCTGCAAGGCGACGCAGCCCTCTGGCCGATCAGCCTCGACGCGCAGGTCGAACGTGGTCGTCGTCGCGTCGCCAGTGGATAGGCCACCGTGGGTCGGGATCGCGAGCGAGAAGATCTCCGGCCCGACGCACCAGTGCAGACTGCGACTGTCCGGCGCCCAGGTCAGCGCTTGGCCGCCGATGTCGGCAATCCGTCGACACGGCACGTCGGTCGTCGCTGACGTCACCCTGAGACTGTGCCCGGTCTCGCGATAGCGCATGAGGTAGTAGCGCTGCCGCTCTCGAAACGCGAGCCACCGACCGTCGGGGCTGAGCCGCAGCTCGTACGTGTCGACGTCGGCCGTCTGAGCGTGCTCGCGCCGGTCGCGCCCGTCGAGGTCGACGCTGAAAAGCACCTCGCACGGCTCGTCACCGGATCGATCGGTCTCGACGGCGTAGATCCGCGAGCCGTCAGGGCTGAACCCTGGCGCGTCGTCGGCCGCCGTCACGTACGTCGGGTCACCGCCTCCGACCGCGACGACATAGACCCCCGGACGCGATCGGGCGCCGCCGAGCTGTACGTCGTGGTCCTGGATCCGGTACGTCAGTAGCGAGCCGTCCGGGCTGAACGTCGGCTGTCGCATGACTCCGGTCGTCGTCGCGACCACTGTCGTCGACGACCAGTCCCCGACCGTCGTGAGGCACAACGCACTGCCACGCTCGTCGTTCCACTCGACGTACGCGAGCCGCTGGCCGTCGGGACTGTACGTCGGGTCCGCCGCATGCCGACTGTGGTCGCCGACGCCCTTCGGCTCACTCGCGTCGAAGGCGGTGTGCCAGAGGCGACCGAGACCGACGAACGCCGCCTCGCCAGCGCCGGGTGCGTACGCGAGATGCCGAATCGCTCGGACCCGGACCTCGTCCGGATCGAGATCGTGCACCGGCCGTACCGGCTCGACGAGCCGATGCGTCGACGTCGCCGTAAACCGGATCGGTTCAACCTGCCCGGTGGCGACGTCGACGCGCTGGATCGTGCCGCCGGCCCAGATCGCGACCTGCCGACTGTCCGGCAACCACGAGAACCTGGGGTAGTAGTTGCCCTGGATCTCCCACACCGCTTGGTTGTCGCGGTCGAGCCCGTCGTAAACGGGCCGCTGCTCGCCGGTGCGCAGGTCGAGGCAGAACAGCACGGTCCGGTCCATGACCCGACGGATGAACGCCAGCAGCGACCCGTCCGGCGACGGGCAGGGCCGGATGGCGCCGCCGAACCCACCGACGACGGTGTCGGTCTGCCCGTCGGACAGCCGGCGGCGCCGGATCGCGAAGTTGGCGTGGTTGGCGTCGACGTACACCCTCGGATGGGTCAGACGCTCGGCGTAGTAGAGCCACTCGCCTTCGGGGGACAGCGCCGGCTCCAAGACGTCGCGGCCGCTGGCCGGTACGTCGACGAGCAGCCGACCGTCGCCGGGATCGCCGCCATCCGAGGCCGCCTCGAACAGCCGGATCTGCGACGAGAAGAGCTTGCGATGCTCCGGGAAGATCCGTGGCGCGATGACGCTGCGGTCGTCGGGGCCCCAGATCGGGTCGGTGACGATGCCGCTGCGCTGGAAGGTCAGCTGCGTCGGCCCGGAGCCGTCGGCCGCACACGTCCAGAGATTGTCGTATCCGTCGGCGTCACTGAGGTAAAGGATGCGGTCGCCGGACCGACTCCAGACCGGCATCCGATGCATCGCCGACCCACCGAGCAGCAGCCGCGCCTCGCCTCCGTCGACCGGGATCGCGAAGAGGTCGCCGAGCAGGTCGGTGACGATCGTCTGGCCGTCGGGGCTGACCGACACGCTCATCCAGGTGCCTTCGGAGGTGGTGATCGTGACGTCACGCGTCGGCTGGCCGGTGTCTTCGACGTCCCAGTCGTCGCCGGGCGTCAGGGTCGGCCCGCTCATGGCGCGACGACCATCCAGCCGGCCTCGGTGACGCCGCACGGGCCGCCCTCGTGCAGGACCAACGCCGGCGACGCCAGGTCGAGGCTGAACATCATCTTCGTCTCCCATCGGTTCGTCTCCGACGCGTCCGGACGCGGATGCGCGCAGACCGGCGCTCCGTCCTCCCAGTGACAGGTGAACTCGGTTGCCCGCGCGGTCAGGCTGTCCGCCGCGAGGCCCTGCTTGCGCCGTCGCAGCTCGGTCATGCGCGGCAGAGTGTCGTCGTCGATCGCGGCGAGCCGATCACCCGCCGCGAGGGCCGGATCCAAGAAGTGGTTGGTGTGCAACAGGAAGTCGTCGTCGGGTGCGAGTACGGCTGAGCCTGCCGGCGCGATCTCGACGGTCGCGCCGCGCGCGCGTACGCCGTCCCAGTGCAACAGCGTCAACGACGCCGACGCCGCGACCGGAGCCGATTGGACGACCGCGATGGCACTGTCGAGGTCGGTCGCGGAGTCGAGGACCTGCCGAGCGACCGCATGCACAGGTACGCCCGGCACCGACCCGTCGGATGTGTGGCACATCAGCGTGAAGTGCACACCCACGCCGGCGCCGTTGACACCGACCTTGCCGACGACGCCGCTCTCGGTGCAGGTGACGACATCGAGAGCGGCCTCCGATCGGAGGCCCAGGACGGTGGCGTCGGCCGCCCAGGGCACCCAGTCCCAGGTCTGAAACGACCGTGGCGGTTTGCCGTCGGGAACCCAGACGGCGACCGAGCATTCGTTGAGGCCGGCGATCGATCCGCGTACGAGAATCTCCGTGCGGGCGTTGAGGGCGGCGGCCTGCCAGACGTCCAGCCCGGCGCCGGAGGCGATCCCCTCGATCTCGGCCGCGAGCGGGGGCGCCCAATCGCGCAGCTGGTCGAGGCATTGCTCGGCGACCCGGCGTACGGTGCGGTCGTCGACTCGGGCGGCGTCGAAGAACCAGGCGTAGTCGCGCGCCGTGCGGGTGATCTGGGCGCGGCGGGCCCACCCGATCTCGCGACCGCGCCGCAAAGGATCACGCTGCTCCGAGCGGTATACGTCGACGGACATGGCGGCCCGACTAGAACCGGAGGTGGCGGCCGATCGGCACCACCATCGGCGTATGGGAGACGGGGTCCTCGATGACCTTGGACTTCAGCCCGAAGACGCCCTCGACCAATTCCTCGGTGATGATCTGGTCCGGTGCGCCCTGGGCGACGATCTCGCCGGACCGCATGGCGATCAGGTGATGCGCGTACCGGCACGCGAGGTTGAGGTCGTGGAGTACGAGCGCGATCGTGACCTGCTGTTCGCGGTTGAGCTCGACGACGAGGTCGAGCACGTCGACCTGGTGGTGCACGTCGAGGTACGTCGTCGGCTCGTCGAGCATGAGCACGCTGGTCTCTTGTGCCAGTGCCATCGCGATCCACACCCGCTGCCGCTGGCCGCCGGACAGGTCGTCGACCGGCCGATCGGCGAGGTCGGCGGTGCCGGTCGCATCGAGGGCCCCGGCAACCACGCGCTCGTCTTCGTTGGTCCATTGGCGAAACCACTTCTGATGCGGATAGCGCCCGCGACTGACCAGGTCGGCCACCGTGATGCCCTCGGGTGCGGTCGGGCTCTGCGGCAGGATGCCGATCTTGGTCGCGAGGTCCTTCGACCGCATCGTGTGGATGTCGCGCCCGTCGAGCGTGATCACGCCGTCGCGCGGCTTGAGGAGTCGCGCCAGGGCGCGCAGCGTCGTCGACTTGCCACAGGCGTTGGCCCCGACCAGCGCAGTGATCTGGCCCGGCGGGATCTCGATGTCGAGGTCGGCGACTACGTCTCGGCCGTCGTAGCCGAGTCGCATGCCCTTGCCACACAGGGCGTATGCGCTCTGCCTCACTTGGCGCCGAGATTGCGCGTCTGCCCCGCCCGTGTTCGCGCTGTGACGTACCTCGCCGTCGGTGGGGCGGGGAAGACGCGCAATCTCGGCGCGACCGGATGCGCTCATGTCAGTCTCCTTGTCCAGAGCTGTTGGTCGTGGCGAGCACCCAGAGCAGGTACGGAGCGCCGATCAGGCCGGTGAGGATGCCGACCGGCACTTCGGTACTCGGCAAAGCGACCCGGCCGACCAGGTCGGCGACAAGCACGAGGATCGAGCCGAGCAGAGCCGCCTGGAGAAGCGGCGGACCAGGCGATCGGGAGACTCTGCGCGCGATCGGGGCGCAGACGAAGGCCACGAACGCCACCGGCCCGGCCGCCCCGATGCCAGCGCCGGCGAGAGCGACGCCCAAGAGCAGCAACATCGCCCGCGCCCGCTGGACCGCGATCCCGACCGCCTTCGCCGAGTCGTCGCCGAGCTCGAGCGTTTTGAGCTGCTTGCCCAGGGCGAGCGTGACCGGCACGAGCACCACGAGCATGAACAGGATCGGTCGGATGCTCTCCCACTCGCGTCCGTTCAGGCTGCCGCTGAGCCACACCGCGACCGACGCCGCGTCGTAGGTGTGCGCACGGGTCCAGAAGTACTGCGTCGACGCCGTCGCGACGGCACCGACCCCGATGCCGACCAGCACGAGGCGGTAGCTCGACAGACCCTGCCGGTAGGCGAGGATGTAGATCAGGACCGCCGTCACCAAGGCGCCTGCGGTCGCGGACAGCGACAGAGCCAGACCGCTGACACCCAAGACCGTCAGGGCAAAAACCGCGCTCAGGCTGCCGCCGGCGCTGATGCCCAGGATGTCGGGGCTCGCCAGCGGATTGCGTGCGAGCGACTGGAAGACGGCCCCGGACATGCCGAACGCGGCGCCGACCAACAGACCGAGCAACGCCCTTGGCAGCCGCAGCTCCTGGACCGCGAAGACCTCCTCCGGATGTCCCGATCCGAAGACGGCCGGCAGCACCCGCCAGATCGGGACCCGGAAGTCGCCGATCGCGAGGCTGATGCTGAACGCGAAGACCACACCGGCGGCCATGACGATCGTGACCAGTGCGATCCGGCGAGTGACCCGGCGCCGGGCCTTGATGACCAGGGCTACCGCGTCGCGATCGACGGTGGTGTCGGCAAGTGTCGTACTCATAGCGAGGCCAGGCTTCTGCGGCGGACAAGGGCGACAAAGACCGGAGCACCGAGCAGCGCGGTCACGATGCCGACCTGGAGTTCGGCAGGTTTGACGACGAGGCGACCGACGATGTCGGCAGCCAAGAACAGCACCGGCGCGAGCACGGCGCTGTAGGGCAGGATCCAGCGATAGTCGGGGCCGACGATGGCGCGGGCGATATGCGGCACGGTGAGGCCGATGAACACGATCGGACCGGCGGCGGCCGTGGCGGCGCCGGCGAGGATCACGACGCCGAGACCGCAGATGATGCGCGCGCGACTGACGTTGAGGCCGAGCGACCGCGCGACGTCGTCGCCCAGAGCAAGGGTGTTGAGCATGCGCGCCGACGACAGGGCGAGCACAACACCGACGGCGATGAACGGCCAGACGTCCCAGGCGATGTCGGCGTCCCGGCCGGCCAGCGATCCGACTGCCCACGAGCGATAGGCGTCCATCGTGCGTACGTCGAGGAGCTGCACCATGTTGGTCATCGACGTCAGCAGCGCCGTGATCGCCGTGCCCGCGAGCGCCAATTTGATCGGCGTCGCGCCCTCGCGTCCGACGCTCGCCACGACGTAGACGAACACCGCGGAGACGGCGGCGCCTGCGAATGCCCACCACACGTAGCCGAGCAGCGTTGTGACGGAGAAGAAGTGCACGGCGACGAGCACGAAAAGCGCCGCCCCTGCGTTGACGCCGAGGATGCCCGGGTCGGCCAGCGGGTTGCGCGAGACGCCCTGCATGACGGCGCCGGCCAGTCCGAGCGCGACGCCGACACCGAGTCCGATCAACGTACGCGGCACCCGCAGCTCGCGTACGACGGTGTGGTCGATGTCGTTCCGGTCGAAGTGGAACATCGCGTCGAACACCGTGTGGATCGCGAGCGACTTCGAGCCGAGAACGATGCTCAGCACGACGGCGAAGGCGAGCACGACGACGGCTGCGACCAGGCCCAGGATCCGCGTTCGGCGGCCCTCGACAAGCCCGCTGCGCGTGGTGGCCTCGGCCGAGCCCGACGCCGATCGCTGTTGCGTCGTGGAGACGCTCATCGGATCGCTACCCGACATCCTTGGCGTTGCGCAGGATGTCGGTCAGCCGCTCGATGCGCTTGGTGTAGTCCTCGTAGCTGAGCGAGACCCGCACCCACTCGCCGATCTGGCCGGCCTCGACCGCCTCGATGGCGTTCCAGGTCGGGTACTTCTCGAGCTCGTCGGTGCCGAGGGTGTAGCCGCGTACGTCGATGAGCACGACGTCGGGCTGGTACTTCGCGGCGTTCTCCCAGCTCACGGCTTCGTAGTAGGAGCTCACCAGGTCGCCGGTCGGCGTCATGATGTTGACGCCCCAGTCCTCGAGGTCGAGGAGATCCGGGAAGAGGTCCGGGACGGCGTAGTACATCTGGTCTTCGGCCGGTGTCACGGCGAGTACTTCGAGCTCTTCACGGCCCTTCGCGACCGAGCGCAGCTCGTCGACGGCGTGATCGAACTCCTGCTTGGATTGGCCGACGCTGCCGCCCTCGACGTCGGCGCCCATCGCCTTGGCCATCTCGGCGAAGCGTGCGATGACCTGCGAGGACGGTTGGGTCGCGTTGATCGCGAGGATTGGCGCGATCTCTTGCGCGTCGTCTTGCATCTGCTTGTTCTGGAATCCGTAGACACCGCCGGGGAACAGGACTCCGTCGCCGGTGTAGTAGGTCGACACGATGATGTCTGGTTGCAGGTCGAGCAGCGTCTCGAGCTTGACCTCGCCGAAGACCTCACCGACCGACGTGATGCCGTCGAGGTCGAGCCCTTCGAGCATGGGGTTTTGCTCCATCGGCGCGCCGCCGAAGATGCCGACGGGCTTGATGCCGAGGTTCATGAGCGCGTTGGCCGCGTCCTCCTGGGCGACGATGCGTGGCTCGTCGGTATCGAGCGTGACGGTCTCACCCCGATCGTCGGTGAAGGTGAAGCTGCCGCTGTCGTCGCCTTCGTCGGCGTCGACCGACGAGCTGCACCCGGCCAGCGCCAAGGCGCCCGCCATCACCAGCCCGGCCGCCAATCCGCCACGTCGTCCCCGCCGAGTGCCGCAAGAAAGTGCTCGCATGATCGTCCTCTTCTCACCGTGCTCGCGGTCAGCCGAGGGCCGGCCGCAGGGGAGTCGTCAGCGTTGTCGAAGTGCTCGCATGGTCGATGCGGGGCCACGTCCAGCAGACCGTGGGTGAGACTGCCTAAACGTTTCGGCAATAAAAGCACCGCACCCCACCACTGTCAACGGTTCACCCCTCTCGCGCCGAGGTTGCACGTCCCCACCACCTCTTCGCGCCGACGTTGCGCGTCCCTCCCACCCGGGCGGGAGGGACGCGCAATCTCGGCGCGAGGGTTAGACGTGGCCGAGCGTCGACTGCCTCGTGACGAGCTTGGCCTCGACGACCTCGGGACCGGCCGTGTCCGCTCCCGCGACCCGTCGAGCGAGCAGGTCGATGGCCGCTCGGGCGATCTCGACCGGGCGCAGGTCGAGCGCTGTGATCGGCGGATGGGCGAGCTGAAGCGTTTGACCGTCGATGCCCGCAACCAGCATGAGGTCGTCGGGGACGCGTCGGCCCGCGGCGGTTGCGGCGGCCAACACACTCAGCGGCGCGCCCTGCGGCTGGGCGAAGATCGCGTCCGGCGGTCGTCTCAGTCGGAGCAGCCTTCGCACCGCGGCGGCGGCGCTGGTCGTCGGCTTGTTGACGTCGATGAGGCGGATCTGCGGCCGCCACTCCCGCTCTTCGCACCAGGTGGTGTAGGCCTCGATCGTCTCGGAGAACCACGCCCACGGCGCGTCCGAGCCGATCAGTGCGATTCGCTCGGCGCCCTGTGCGGCAAGGTGATCGAGCACCATGTACGTGCTGCCGACGGTGTCCGTCTCGACCCACCAGCCGTCCGTACGTCGAAGGTCTCGCTCGATCGTGACGACCGGGATGCCGGCGCCATTGAGGACGGTGAGAGCGAGATCGCCTTCTTGTGGGTCGGCGATGATGACGCCGTCGACGTCGAGTCGGACGAGGTCGGTGACGTCCTTCGGCCGCGGTGCCAGCAGCAGTTGCCGGTCGGAGTCGACCGCCGCCGCCGCGCAGGCCGCCACCAGGGCCATGTCGTAGTCAGCGTTGAGCAGCCAGTCTCCGACGCTGTGATCACGTTGCGGCAGGCAGAGTGCGAAGACGCCGCTCTGTCCGGACCGCAGTGCGCGTGCCGATCGTCGCGGGCGCCATCCGACTTCGTCGACGGCAGCGATCACGCGTTTGCGCGTATCGGGGTCGACGCGACCCTTGCCGTTGACCACGTCGGACACGGTCGTCACCGAGACGCCGGCGAAACTCGCGACGTCGCGGATGGTCGGGGCGCGGCGGCGGTTCATGGCGGCCGGGCTCCTCTCCTCGGTCGCGACCGTCGGGCAACGGTGGACATCCTGTTGACGTGCCCACATGCTATCCCTACGTTCGCCGAAAGGTTTCGTCACGGAGGTCGCCCGATGCCCTCGACACGCAGTGGGTCGGTCACGCTCGACAACTGGATGCGCCCGCCGCACAACACGGCGGGCTATCAGCATGTCGACGAGCTGATCCCCACCCGGCGGATCCCGCGCTCGTCGGCGGGCCCTTGGCGGCTGCCGGACACCGACCACCCATCGCTTGACGTTGCTGAGTTCTTGGACGCGACGCACACCGACGCATTCGTCGCCCTGCACCGGGGGCGCGTGGCTCACGAGGAGTACCGGCAGGGCATGACGCCAGCCACGCCGCACCTGGCGATGTCCGTGTCGAAGTCGATCACGGCGACCCTCGTCGGCTGCGTGGTGGGCCAGGGCCTGCTGTCGCCCGACGACGCCGTCATCGATGTGGTGCCGGAGTTTCGCGGCACCGGCCTCGAGGGTGCGACCGTTCGACACCTACTCGACATGCGCACGGGGACGCGGGAGGAGATCACCACGCTCGACCTGCAGCGCGACTATTACGCCACCGTGCTGTGGGCGCCGGACGAGCGGCAGCGCCGGCGGGATCAGGACTCGCGAAGCCACTTCTGGCGCTTCGAGCGGGTACGGCCGCATGGAGGCGACTTCGAATATCGATCGACGCTGACCTGCGTACTCGCGATGCTCGCCGAGCGGGTCACGGGGCAGCCGCTGGCCGAGCTCGCCTCGCGTCATCTCTGGGAGCCGCTGGGCGCTGAGCACGACGCGACGATCACCGTCGACGGGAGCGGGCACGCACTAGCCGACATCGGGCTCTCGTGTTCGCTTCGCGACTTGGCACGTGTCGGGGAGCTGTTGCGGCTCGATGGACGCCGGCCCGACGGACTACAGGTCGTGCCGGAGACCTGGGTGGCCGACACGCTGACCCCGGACGCTGATCAGGCACAAGTCTTCGTAGCCGGTGGGAGCGACTTCATGCCGGTCGAAGGCGGCTACTACCGGAACCAGTGGTGGGTGGTTTCGCCGCGAATGCATGGTCGCGACGGCGTCTACATCGCGCTCGGCATCCATGGACAGTTGCTCTACGTCGACGAGGCGGCCGAGGTCGTGATCGCGAAGTTCTCGTCGTGGCCCGAGCCATGGGTGGCCGAGTTCGCCAATCGCACGCTAGGCACCTGTCAGAACATTGCCGCGGGCCTCGAGCGCTCGGCCTGAGCTTCCGGAAGCCGATCGTCCGGAACGCGACGGCCTCGTCGGCGAGGACCCGCCAGACGCGGCGTCGTAGGCGAGGGGCGTGTCACATCTGCGCCGCGCTCCGCTTGAACTCGAGGACGGTCTTGTCGCCGTCATAGAGCGTCAGCCCATCACCGTCGACGCTGACGTGGTCGCTGCTCTCCAGCGCCGAGCTGATGTTGGCGCCCGGGCAAGCGATCAGCGTCTGCGGGTTGGCGTCAGCCGTCAGACGGCCGTTGGCGGCGATTGTGTAGTCGCCGGTCTGGCCATTGCATCCGTCCGAACCAGTCCACGTGCCGTCGTCGAGGAACGTCAGGCTGGCCTTGGTCTGCTTGCCGTCGGTGTATCTCAGCAACGGCTTCCATTGAACGTTTTGATAGTCGGCGGGATCGAGCTTCCCGCTGGGGTCGTCCTGAGCCGGGTCGGTGGACTCGTGACTCTGGCCGGCGTCGTCGTTTGGTTCGGCCGCCGAGCCCTCATCCGAGTCGGAGCATCCGGTCAACACCGCGATCGTCGCCGCGGCGGTCATCACATAGCGCAACATCATGCTGCGATCACCTCCGGCCGCTTGGACGATGCGATCGCCGAGGGGTTCCATGGCACGATCAGACGACGTCACGGCCCGTCGAGGAGGCCGTCCCATGACCACCGTGGGATGCGCAGCCCGTCGGGCACGTCGGCCGGGGACCGGTGGTAGCGAGACATCGATCCGGTGGTCGCCCACGCGAAATAGTCGTGCAAGGTCTGGCGTACGCGTGCGTCGCCGTCCAGCCCGACGTCGGTCAGTGCCTGGTCGAAGCAGGCGATCGCGCGCCGATCCATCTCCTCGTGCAGGCCGTTGCCGCTATGCAGGCGGACCACCGAGGTCTCGTCTCCGTACGAGTCGGTGTAGGCCGTCGGGCCGCCGAGTGCTTCGCCCCAGTACGCCGCCAAGCGCTCGGTGTGGTCGGGGTGGACGCCGTGATGGAACGCGTGGCTCACCACCTCGTCGCCCAACACACGCGCGTGCCAGGCGTCGGCCAACCGCCGCATCCCGTCGGATCCGCCGACCGCCTCGTACACCGTCTGCACGCATCGAATATCGCATGTGAATGGCCTGACCAGAAGGCTGGCTGCCTTCGTCCGACCTCTCACGTCGGGTCGCTGAGGATCAGACGCGCCGCCAAAGCACCGTAGGCCGTGCCCGCCAGCCGGTTCAGCCATCGGTTCACGGCGCGGTGTCGGCGCAGGAACAGCCCGACGTGCCCGGCGCCGCCGCCGATGGCGAAGTCGATGACAAGGCCCAGCGCCAGCATGGTCAGTCCGAGCACGAACAACTGCAGCGGCAGACGGCCCAGGCTCGGATCGACGAACTGTGGGAGGAACGCTACATAGAAGAGCACGACCTTCGGATTGGCCAGGTTGTTGATCAGACCGCGCAGGAACACGGCACCGAACCGATCTAGCGTCGGGTCGCCGGGGGCGTCTGGAGCGAGGTCGGACGAACGGAGCGACCGCAACGCCAGCCACACCAGATAGACAGCACCTCCGAGCCTGAGCAGATCCAAGGCCGTCGGAGCCGTTCGTAGCACCGCCGCCAGACCGAGGGCCACGGCGGACGTGTGCACCAGCATCCCCGCCGCGGCGCCGCAGGCCGCAGCCCGCCCCGCTCGGCTCCCACCAGTCATTCCCTGGGCGATGATGAACAGCATGCCTGGACCGGGCGTGAGCTGGATGACCAGAGCCGCAAGCAGGAACGCGGCAAACAGATCCGAGTTCATCGGCTGTCCGCCGAGACCGAACTGCGGCACCGACGACCAGGTTCAGGTCACCACTCGGTACTTGAGGTGCGTGACGCCGGGGGCCTCGACCGCCCGGACCTGCTCGAGCTGCACCTCGGCGTCCCCGAGGTTGGGGAAGATGCGAGCACCGTCACCGAGCAACAGGGGAACGACGTGGAGCTCGAGCTCGTCGAGCAGTCCTGCCGCCAGGTATTGCTGGGTGATGTTGCCACCGCCCCAAAGCATGACGTCCTTGTCGCCGGCAGCCTCCTTTGCCTGTTGGAGCGCGGACTCGATTCCGTCGGTGACGAAGTGGAACGTCGTCCCTCCCTCCATCTCCACGGGATCACGCGGGTGATGGGTGACGACGAACACGGGGTAGTGATAGGGCGGGTTGTCGCCCCACCAGCCCGTCCACTGTCCGTCGCCCCAGTCACCACCGCCGATGGGGCCGAACATGTTGCGGCCCATCACCGCAGCGCCGATGTTGTCTCTCGACTCCTCGACTATCCGTGCGCTCTCGTTCACCTCGCCCCCTTGCTGTCCGTGAGCCTCGCGCCAGGTGGCCAGCGCAACCACCCAGTCGTGGAGGTTCTCGCCGCCTTCGCCGAGCGGGCTCTCCTCGCTTTGGTGGGGCCGGCGACGAAACCGTCCAGCGAGATCGAGATATGACACCGAAGCTTGCTCATCGTGGCTCCTTGGTAGGCGGTCGCTGCATCGGCGCCGCCCACCGGCGCCGTCAAGCATTAGCATGGAGCCGAGACGGCATGACGTCTAATGCCAATTCCACGAGCATCACATTGATATTGTTAATCCATGCTCAACTTGGTGCACCTCGAGGTCCTGGCGGCCGTGGCTCGACACGGATCCGTTACCGAGGCGGCTAAGGAGCTGCACTACTCGCAGCCGTCGGTGAGTCACCACCTGTCTCGCCTCGAAGCGGCGACCGGAGTCAAGCTGATTCAGCGCGTAGGTCGTGGGATCCGATTGACGCCGGAGGGGCAGCTGCTGGCCAACCGCGCCACCGAAATCGTCGGACGGGTCGACGCCGCAACCAACGAGCTCGCGGCCCAGGTCGGACTACAGGCCGGGCGAGTTCGCCTGGCCGCCAACGCGTCGGCGCTGAGCACCATCGTGCCGAGGGCGGCCGCCCTGTTGACCGAGGCGCACCCCGGACTCGAGCTGAGCCTGATCGACCGTCACCCGGTCGAAGCGCTAGAGCTGCTGCGGCACGGCGAGATCGATGTCGCACTCATCTTCCGGTACGCCGACTTCCCGGTCGAGGAAGAGGGATTTCGCCTGGTCCACGTCGTCGATGACCCGATCTTCCTCGTGAGCCAGCGACCCGACGACAACGTCGCGAACCATCGTCACTCGGCTTGGATCGGCGGTTGCGAGCGGTGCCAGGACGAGCTGATCGCCCTCTGCCTGCGCGAAGGCTTCACCCCGCGCATCGCGTCATTCAGCGACGACATGGTCGTCGTGCAGGCCCTCGTCGCCGCCGGCAGAGGGGTCGCGACTCTGCCCGGCCTTGCGCTTCAAGCCCACCGTCTACCCGACGTCCACACCACCGAACTGACCAGCTCGCCCCGCCAGATCTTCGCCGCAACCTACGGCGAGCCACCGGACCCGCCGGCCATCGCTGCCGTGCTCGAAGCCCTAACCGAGGCAGCCACCTCGGCGACCTCGACCCGTACCGACGTCAGAGCTTCTTCTCGTACCTGAGGAGTGTCGGATGGGGCGGGAACGAGCTCGTCGTCCGTTCGTCGTCAGCGGTCCACCCGTGCTTTGTGTAGAACCTGCGGGCGCGCGCGTTGACCTCGAAAACTCGTAGCCAGGCGATCGTCGCCCCCTCGTCGGTGAGGGTGGCCAGAAGTTCGTCGTGGGCGAGCGAGGCCAGTCCGGTTCCCCACGTCGAAATCTCGGTGCCGAAGTGCAGGAGCTCGGTGCCGTGCAGCGCGGCGAAGCCCGTGACGATGCGGTCCGGTCGGATCACGAAGCAAGCGACATCCGGATCGGCGACCTCCTCCAGCCAGCGCTGTCGTAGCTCGGCTCGGGGAAACGGATAGCGATCTTGTGGGAACACCTCTGACAGGGCCGCGATCGAGCCGGGTCCCTGGACGTCGAGGACGGCATCGACGTCGACGGCACGCATCGGCTCGAGAACCACGACGGCGAGCCTACGGCGCGGCGACTCCTGCGTGATGGTCAAGACTGTCGACATGGAGTTCTTCTGCTACCACCGTGATCGACCCGGCTCGATGGCGTTGCGAGAAGAACTGGGCGAGGAGCACTGGTCCTACATGGACGCGTACGCGGCGCAGCTGATCGCCCGCGGGCCGACTTTTGTCGGCGACATCCCGACCGGCAGCATGCACATCGTCGACCTGCCTGATCCCGCGGCCGCTCGTGCGTTCGCCTTCGACGAGCCGAATTATCAGGCCGGTGCTTATCGCGACGTGCTGCTACGCCGGTGGAGAAACTCGCTGGGACGCACCATGTGGGACTTCCCTGGCGGCCGGGCCGGCGGCAACCGGTATCTGGTGATCGGCCTCGGCGCCGGAGAGGCGGCCGACCTCGCCGTGCCAACCGCTCGGGACGAGTTGATCGCGTACGGACCGCTGCTGTCCGACGACGGCGCCGCCTGGTTGGGCACGGCGGCGCTGGCGCGGGCGCCCGACCCCGATACGGCCCGCGCGGTCCTGACGCCCGGCCAGTACGCCGACATCGAGGTGCATGACTGGCAGTTCGGTGGCCGGTCGTCCTGAACCGAGGGACGCGGTCGTACGACGCCTTGCCACTCTTATCGATTATCGATAGATTTGCATCGTGACTCGATCGTAGGAGGCGCGATGGCAAGTCTGACGGTGCGGGCGTTGCGCGGCGTACTCGTGGTGCTGCTCGCGGGATCGGTCCTGTTGCAGACCGGCCTCGTGATCTTGCTGGCGATCGGCCAAGACGACCCAGACGATCTCGCCGCCTACCAGCTCACCTTGGCCCGGGTGATCACGATCCTGGGCATCGTGACGATCCAGATCGTCCTGGCCTGCGTGTGGCGGCTCGTGACGATGGTGCGACGCGGCACCGTGTTCTCACACGCCGCCTTCCGGTACGTGCACATCGTCACCGGCGCGATCGTAGCGGCCGCCGTCCTGATGTTCGCCTTCGCGGTCGTCCTGGCACCGGGGGAGGCCGTTCCGCCGGGCATGATCCTCCTGATGGGCGGCGTTGTCGTGGCCATCCTAGGCGTCGCGCTCGTCGTGCTCGTGCTGCGGATGCTGCTCGCCCAAGCCGTCGCCCGCGATGTCGAGGCAACGCAGATGCGGGCCGAGCTGGAAGATGTGATCTGATGCCGATCATCGTCGACATCGACGTGATGCTCGCCAAGCGGAAGCTGTCCGTGGGCGAGCTCGCCGACCGCGTCGGCATCACACCCGCCAACCTTGCCGTACTCAAGAACGGCCGCGCCAAGGCGGTGCGCTTCTCGACTCTCGCCGCACTTTGCGAGGCTCTCGAGTGCCAGCCGGGAGACCTGCTGCGCTGGGAGGTCGACTCCGCGGGCGAGCGTCAGCGTGTTGACGGCCGCATCCACACGTAGCGCTGCGGCTGTCCGGCGTTGAACTCAGCTTCTTCCCGGGGTGACATCCGGACGTAGTCGCAGCGTCGATAGCAGGAGATGGCGACCGCGTTGTCCGGCTGGACCCGAAGAAAGATGTCGGCGTCCGGATCCTGCCGTGCCAACGCGGTCAGCTCCCGCACCAACCGGGCTCCGAAACCTTGTCCTTGGCGTCTCGGATCGACCATGAGGTGCGCCAGCTCAACCTCATCCGGTTCTCGCCAGAGTTCGCCGTATCCGATTGGCGTGGTCGCATCGAGGAGGATGTACGAGTCATTGCCCTCTTCGGCCAGCCACCGATCCAACCGGGAACGGTCGGCCTTCTCGTCCCCGGTCAGGCCGAACCACCAGGCCACATTGTGTGCCCGTGCGGGCCAACGAAGAATCGGCTCCGCGTGTTCGGCGGCGTACCGGACCAGCTGGGGCATGATCCACATTGTTGCGGCGGCGCAGGCAACCTGCAGCCGGTTAAGCCTGCGTCAGCTGCGGGTGTCCGCGTACCTGGCCCATGCGAAGCAGTAGAGGCCGAACGCGATGATCCCGGCGGCGACGACGGCTAATAGCCACGGCCCGGCGCTCGCGTCGAGGAGCGTGTGGAGTGCGGTGTCCAGTCCACCCGCCTCGTCCGCATCGTAGGTCGCGCCGGCCCAGATGAACATGCCACCGAGTACTGCGAGTGCCACGCCCTTCGCGACGTAACCGATCTGGCCCAGTCGCTTGACGACTGCACCGGACGAGCCGCCCAACGCGCCGGGTTGGAGTCTCTCCTCGAACGACGTGGTGATGCCCCGCTTGATATGGGCAGCCGCCACGATGCCGATGACAACACCGATCGCCACGACGATCGCCTGACCCAAGGGCAGGTCGAGAAGCTTGCGGGTCAGGCTGTCCTCGTTGGACTTCGACGATCCAGCGGTCGCGGTCTTGATCGCGCTATAGCCGAGCACGGCATAGAGCACCGTCTTGCCGGCCGAGGTGACCCGATTGCGCGCTCGCGTCCCGCCGTCGTCCTTGGTGTGTCCCCAAGTGGCCTCGGTCAGCTGCCACAGGGCCAAGAACAGCAAGCCCACACCGGTAATCCAGAGCAGCAGTTCGCCACCCGGCTGTCGGGCGAGGATGTGCAGCGCGCCTTGCTGGTTGGGGGCGCCCCCACGGTCGCCGAAGGCCAGCTGCAGAGCGAGCCATCCGACGAGGATGTGTATGACCCCAAACGCGACGAGACCGACGCGAACGGCGTGTTCGAACCATTTGCTGTCACTCGCCGCCCGAGCTGTCGCGCGCGCCTCCGCACTGGTGGACATCGATTTCGACGTCATCGGCCCTCCTGCCGTCTGCGATCCACGGCGGGGCAGTACCCATCGAGGTCCGAACGTCACACACCTCGGACGGGGGGATCTCGTGTCAGCTAGGCATCATGCGGCTTCTGACCGAGAGCACGGCACCAGGCGAAGGCCGCGTACGAGTCCGGAGATTCGGACCAGTCGAGCCACGCTTGCCGGATCGCCGTCAGGTCATCTGCTGTCGCGAGACCATCCCGATTGGCCGATCCGGCGAACCAATCATCCATGCAGTCGTCGGCCCGACCCAGCCCGAACTCGACGACCGCATCCTTGGTCCCGTACGAGATGCATTTCGTGGTCGCCTCGACGCTCACCATCCCGACGCCGTGCAGCAGGCCGCGCAGTCGACGGCCAAGGTACGGATCGGCGCCTTCGGACTGCCACAGTCGCGTGCGGATGTCGAAGAAGCGACGCACCAACTCTTCGTGGGGGCCTGCGAGGATCAGCCCCTCGTACTCGACGCTGGCGACTGCAAGGACACCACCAGGCTTCAGTACGCGCTTCATCTCGGTCAGTGCCTCGGCAGGGTGATCGAGTGCCTCGAGGACGGAATGACCGAAGACGACATCAGTCCCGTCGTCCGGCAGCGGCAAGGCGTACGCGCTACCCGCGGCGAACACGGCGTTGTCGACCCCGATCGACTGAGCCGTGCGTTGGGCCTGCTGCACTTCGGACGGATCAGAGTCGACACCCGTCACGTGCCGGACTGCCGATGCCAACTCGAGCGTCAGCTCCCCGGCGCCACATCCCACGTCGACGAGGTCGGTCTCGTCGGTCAGGTGGCGCGACAGGAAATCTGCGTATACGACGGCACTGCGCGTAGTCGCCATGGCCAAACCATCGCACTCCGCAGCTGGCCCCGCAGGATCAACGATCAGGAGTTGGCTTCGGGCGTGTCGAGGAAGGTGGTCACGACGTCGAGGACGAGTGTGGTGCGGCTCAGTCCGAAGAAGTGCGTCGTGCCGGGGAAGACGGCCAGCTGCGAGTCGGGGACACCGACGAAGTCGCCGTTGACGTCGCCACCGCGTAGCTGCAGGAATCGGACCGCATGCTCCATCTTGACCGCGTCGCAGTCGCCCACGGTGATCAACGTCGGCGCGGCGATCTGCCTGACCTCGTCGTCGGACCAGCCGCGCGAGCCCTCGTCGTACTTTCCCAGCTTGTTCAGCAGGTCCTGCAGCTTGTCGGGATTCGGTGACTTGGCCAGGTAGTCCTGCTCCATCGGGGTGCCGGCGATCATGTCCACCGTCATCTCGCCGACCACTTCGGCGTTTTCCGGACGGTCACCGTCGGGGTCGAACGACACCGACGACACGATCACTTTGCGGACCAGGTCCGGGTGTTTGATAGCCAGCTCCATCGTCACAGCGCCGCCGACGCTGAAGCCGAACACGTCGACCTCGGAGATTTCGAGGTACTGGAGCAAGGCGACCACATCCGACGCCAGGTTGGCGCTGGTCAGCGGGCGGTCGATGTCGCCGGTCCGGCCGTGCGCCTGGAAATCGACGGCGATGACTTGCCGTGTTTGCGCCAGGGCCGGAAGCAGCTCGCTGAACTGGAGGTCGATGTTGAACAGCCCGCCGTGCAACAGGAGCAGCGGCGTGCCACCCGAGCCATGGATCTCGTAGTACAACTGCAGGCCGTTCACCGGCGCGTATCCGGTCTCGGGTGACTGGCTGGGGTTCGGCGCGTCGCCTGACTGCTCGGGCACTTTGGCCTCCTCGGTTGGGGTGTGTCATGCGTTCAGACCAGCCACAGTCCACAAACTAATCGCTGCTGGGCGGAATTGGTGGACAGTAGCCTGATCGCATGCCACGCGATCCCAACATCCCCGATGCGTTCGACGTCTATACGGTTGTGGTCTTGCGGCGGCCGGACGATGCGCCGGACATGTCGGACGACGAGCTCGAGGTGCTTCAGACGCGCCATCTCGCGTACCGCGCCGAACTGTGGCGGCAGGGTGTGGTGGTCGTCAACGGGCCGTTCGACGAGCAGAGCGACCCGTCCTATCGCGGGATGTCGGTCTTCGCCTGCGATCCAGCCGAGGCTGCGCGGCTGTCGGACGGCGACCCATCGGTCGTGGCGGGGCGGCTCGCCTACGACGTGATGGAGTGGTGGGTCCGCGCCGGCTCGCTCGCTTTTCCGCTCACCGACCGCCCGGTCGGCAACCGCCGCTCGATGCCGACGAGTGAAGGAGAAGTCAGCGAATGCGGAAGATCATCGAGCAGGGGGTAGTCACCCTCGACGGCCAGGTCAGCACGCCACAGGACTGGCTACCCACGAGGTGGCCCGGCGAGTTCGAGCAACTCTCCAAGGACCTGCTCTTCTCCGTCGACGCGCTCCTCTACGGGCGGATCAGTTACGAGAACCACTCCGAGGTGTGGCCGACGCTGGAGGAGGCGTTCGGTGGCTACGCGGTACGGATGAACGCCGTTCCCAAGCATGTGGCGTCACGCACCCTCACCGAGGTGAAGTGGAACGCCACGCTGCTCGGAGACGACGTCGTCGCCGCCGTACGCGAGTTGAAGGAACAGCCCGGCGGCGACATCCTCAAGGTCGGCACCGGCGGCTCGTTCAGCCGGACGCTGCTCGACAACCGACTGGTCGACGAATACCTGTTCTGGCTGTTCCCGGTTATTGCCGGAAGCGGCGAACGCCTCTACGACGGGATCGACACCACCGACTTCGACCTGATCGATGTCAAGCGGCTCGACAACGGCGTCGTCGGCCTCACCTACGTTCCGACCAGCCGCTAACTCTTGTCAGCGAAACCCAGCAGAAGCGACCCGAGCTCGGGCTGCGACTCGAGGGCGCGTTGCATGCCCGGAGCGGTGGTGGTCCTCTCGTACGCACCGACAATTTTCCCGCGGTCGTTGATGCCGAGAGCGAGCGTTCTGGCTGCGTCGGGGACATCGATGCGCGTGACCTGCCCATTGGGGACGCGGGCGAGGAGGAATCCGTGCGCGTCGTTCAACATCGGATCAGCGGCCGTGTAGCCGGCGACCTGGCCGCGGTTGTTGAGCCCGAACACCTGGGTGATTGGTCAACCGGGAACGGCGAACATGGTGAAGCGGGCCCGCTTGAGCAGATAACCACGGGTCGGCCCGCTGGTCAGATTCTTGCTGTAGGTACCGACGATCTGACCACGCTCGTTGATCTCTTCCGCACCGGTGAACGCGGCCCGGGGAGCGTCGATTCGCCGGATTCGGCCGTCGTTCCATAGGTAGCCAGAGCCGTCGAGCGGTTTGAGAGTCAGCGTTTCGCCGACAACCCGACCGTGGTCGTCCAGTCCGACCGCCTCGGTCGAGTCCGAGCCGGGGACGTTGATCCTGGTGAAGCGTCCGTGGTCGAGCAGGAAGCCGCGCTTGAGGCCCTGGTTGAACCGCTTCTTGGTCGTGAAGTAGTCACCGATGATCTGGCCCCGGTCGTTGATCCTCGTGGCGGCGGTGGCGTACGCGCCCGGGAAGTCGATCGTCCGGTAGTGGCCGGAACGCCCGCGGACGAAGCCATGGGTCCGGCCGGTCTCGTCGTCGTAGTAGCCGGCGACCTGGCCTCGGTTGTTGATGCCGAAGGCGATCGTGAACGTTGCCGCGCCCGGGAACGCGATCGTCCGGTAATCGCCGTCGGGACTGCGTACGAAGCCGGCGATCGGAGCCGGCGATGCCGGGTCTTGGTCGGCGACCGCCGCTGTGTCCGGCGCCGTCGGTGCCATCAGCACAACAGCGGCCAGTGCGGCGACGGCGACCAGCCCGATCGGACGGATACGTCTTGATGCGAAGGACATGAGGGAGCTCCCTTTCCCTGCGGGGAGGACCACCGAGTCGGTGTCCGGAATGGGTATCGCCCTTGATTCGGCGCACCTCGCCGGGCGGCTGGGTCCGATGCTCATGTGAGCCAGCCGCCGATCGGGCGGCCTATCTCGCGAGCTCGGCCGGTTCGTCCAGCCGCGTCAACTTGAGCCACACGGCTTTATCTCGGCGGGAGCTTCGCTTTCGGGATGCGGATGGTCATGGTGCTCTCCCTTTCCGGTGGCGTGTTGGCCAGCTGGACATGACGACACCGCTGGGTCGGCGAATGTGACAATCATCTTCGCGGCGCCGCCGTGAGCGACTAGCTCTGTCAACTTTGGAGGGTCTTGTGTTCGCAGTCATTGGTACCTGGCCGGTCGACGGGGCCTTGGACTCGGAACAACTAACCCACATCGCCGACACGGTGCGCCAGCAGCCGGGTTTCGTACACGGCTATTGGGGCCAGGAGACCCACGACATCACCTCAGCTCACGCCGTGGTCATTCTTGAGGACGAGACCCAGGCGCAGGCGATGGCCGACGGAGTCAGGGCCGCGATTCCAGCTGCTCAGCTGCGCGTGGTGCGCGTGCTGGCAGAGGCGTGAACGGCATCAGCCCGGCATCAGGTCTCGAACGACATGGGTCTCCGTATCGGTGACCATCGGAAGGTCGACGATGCCATCGATAACGCTCTCCAACGCCGCGAGATCGTCGCCTTCGACGACGGCCACGACCGGTGGACCTCCGAACAGAGCGTCTGCCCTCACAACCCCGTCCATGCGCCGGACTGCGAGACAGGTTGCACGCGGGCCAGGGTTGGTGCACGAAACGAAGACATAGGCCTGTACCGCCATGTGTGGCACGCTAGCCGCCGTCGCTGACAGCAACGCGATTCTCCGATAGTGGCACGCGAGGACGGGGCGGCCGGCGGCCATGCTCCCTCCGCGATCACCAGGAAAACACCCTGTTGACCTTGCCCGTCTGAGGATTCACAAGGGCCACAGCTGTCCCTGGCACCGGGGGGTTTGGCTTGTTCAATCCAGGCGGCATGGACATGCCCCACTTCAGAACCATGACGTCGAACGCGAGAACCCACCAGTCTCGATGGTCAAATTTCGTGCCGTAACCAGGGGCATACACCGATCGAACGGCTGCGGACCGCAGCTGCGCGTCCTTCGATATGCCGAAGCGGTGTGCCGCGTCGATGGCTTCGCTTTCCGTGATCGCAGGCGGCGTACCGCTGGATGGATTGAGGTTGTACCCGACCTCGTGCTTGAGCTGCCTGATCGGGAGAGTCCCATCCGCTGCAAGCACCTCACCATCACATGCCTCCATAGTCGCGCTGCTCCGAAGCTCGTTCGCACAATCCAGTGACATGTGGATCCGCTCGTCGCTGATCGCGTTGCGGTGCGGATCATCGCCTCTCGGGTCGTCCAATGGGGCGTCGCCGCACGCGGCGGTCATCGCCAGCAGGACGGCGCCAGCAATCACGGCGATGGTGCCTTCCATGGTCCGCCTTGTCCGCCGCGGACATCACGATCCGGTTCCGCCAGTTGCTCGATCCCCCTGGTCTGCTATCCGGGAACGCTGGGCCGGACCGGTCGACGACGCGTCCGGGGCGTCGGTGTGCTTCTCGGTCCGCCCTTGGCGTCAAACTGGGCTCATGTTCACCTTCAGCACGCATCTCGGACTAGGTGGCATGGTGGCCGCCGTAGCGGTGATCGTGGCGGCCGCCGCTGGCGGTACCTGGCTGCTGCTGGGTTCCGATGAGGATGAGCCGGGCTGGTCGTCGGATGGGATCACGTTGAACACCAGCTCATGGGAGCCCGGGGACGACGCTGATGACGCGGGAATCGTCGGCGTCGTGCGCATCGACGCGAACGGCTGCGTGCATCTAAGACGTAAGGGCAGGGCTGCCGGCGTAGACGTCATCTGGCCGGCCGGATACACCGCGTCCCGTCAGGACGACGGAACGGTGACCATCATGGATCCGGACGACGTGGTCGTCGCCGCGACCGGCCACCGGCTCCGGGCAGGCGGGGGCGCGGCACCATCGGACACCGAGTTCGCATGCCGGGCCCGAAACACCAGGGGCACGACGCCGGTCATGATCGAGGACGAGTTGCCGCCTCTGGCTGATTGAGATGCCGTCGCCTGCCGGTCTGCTTCAGGGGCACCCACGTCAATAATGAGGTACCCGATGCAGAGGAGGCGCGCGAATGGGCAAGGTGCTGTGGCACATGATGATGAGCCTCGACGGCATCGTCGCGGGTCCGAATGACGACATGGGGTGGGTCTTCGGCATCGACGACGAGCCAAGCAGGACGGTCGATGAGGTCGTGGGATCGACGGGAGCGTTGCTGGTGGGCCGGCGAACGCAGGATGTTGAGGACCGACTCCAACCCGGCTTCTACGGCGGCGCCTATCGTGGTCCGTTCTTCGTCCTGCGGCACAATCCACCGTCACAACCTCCCGTCGTGAAGGGCGTCACCGGACAGTTCATCGACCTGGGTATCGACGAGGCTGTGGCACTCGCGAAGGAGACGGCGAAGGGTGCCAACGTCGTCGTCTTGGGCGCCAACATCGCCCGACAGTGTCTCGAGGCCGGTCTATTGGACGAGATCATCATCCACGTCGCGCCCGTTCTCGTCGGCGACGGCGTTCGCCTCTTCGATCACGCCGGCGGAACAGCGGTGAAGCTTGATCCGACATCCTCCCAAGTCGACGGTGCCATGACCGTCCTGCGCTACTCGGTCGGACACGACGACGCATAGGTGTAGCGGCTGGAGAAGAAGGCCGACAAGTCAGCCTCTGACCTGAGGGTTGGGTTGGAGCGGGTGACGGGAATCGAACCCGCACTGTCAGCTTGGGAA
>Ga0190270_10000068_pt1 | contig 46849 bp, 34 predicted proteins | sample Popmic320T_FD_133748 | JGI IMG/M metagenome (GOLD analysis project Ga0190270, IMG submission 133748) | Populus adjacent soil microbial communities from riparian zone of Weber River, Utah, USA - 320 T | ecosystem: Environmental > Terrestrial > Soil > Riparian zone | place: USA: Utah | collected...
CCTAGTCGGTGTTCCAGGTGTGTACGGGCTCGTTGCTGTGCATGTGATCGGCGTAGCGGGCGACCATGCCGCGCAGGGCCTCGATCCGCTCGGCCGATCCCCGGTCGAACAGGCGATGGAACATCTCGGCCTGCCACGAGGCGCCGTTGCGATGCAAGACGCAGCGCTGCTCGATGACGCCGAGCAGGCGGTCGCGCTCGTCGGGCTCGACGCCCCAGGCATCCAGGCCGTCGTGGGCCATCGGCAGTAGCCGTCGCAGCACCAGCTCGGCCGCGGGGACGGTGCCGAGGCCCGGCCAGTAGAGCTGGGCGTCGATGCCCTCCTGGGCGGCGACGTGGAAGTTCTCCTCGGCGGCCGAAAACGACATCTGCGACCACAGAGGGCGATCGTCGGTCGCGAGGGCACGGGTCAGGCCGAAGAAGAACGCCGCATTGGCGAGCGTGTCGACGACCGTGGGACCGGCGGGCAGTACGCGGTTTTCGACCCGCAGGTGCGGCTGGTCACGAACGACGTCGTATACCGGCCGGTTCCAGCGATAGATCGTGCCGTTGTGCAGACGCAGCTCGGCCAGCTGCGGCGTGTCGCCACGCTCGAGCACGGCAACCGGGTCTTCGGCCTCGGTGATGGGAAGCAGCGCCGGGAAGTAGCGGACGTTTTCCTCGAAGAGATCGAAGATCGAGGTGACCCACCGCTCGCCGAACCACACGCGGGGCCGCACCCCTTGCGCCTTCAGCTCCTCGCTGCGCGTGTCGGTCGCCTGCTCGAACAGGGCGACCCGGGTTTCGCGCCAGAGCTCCTTGCCGAGCAGGAACGGCGAGTTGGCGCCGACGGCGAGCTGGATGCCGGCGATCGCCTGCGAGGCGTTCCAGTACTCGGGAAACTCGTCGGGACCGACCTGCAGATGCAGTTGGGTGCTCGTGCAGGCGGCCTCCGGGACGATGCTGTCGGCTGTCGTCCGCATCCGGTCGATGCCGTCGATCTGGATCAGGATGTCTTCGCCGCGGGCGGCGAGGATCTGGTCGGACAGCAGCTCGTAGCGCGGATTGGCCGAGAGGTTGTCGGCTCGCATGTGCTCGGACTGCAGCGTCGGGAGGATGCCCACCATGAACAGGTGTGCGCCGACCTTGCTGGCCTTGTCATCGGCGGCGTTGAGGCTGACCCGGACATCGTCCTCGAAGCCCGCGAAGCCGCCTCCCTCGAGGCGGCGGGGTGGCACGTTGATCTCGAGGTTGAACTGACCCAGCTCGGTCTGGAAGTCGGGATCGGCGATCGCCTCTAGTGCCTCGGCGTTTTTCAGCGCGGGGTCGCATTTGGCGTCGATCAGGTTGAGCTCGATCTCGAGTCCGGTCGTCGGCTTGCCGGTCTCGAATCGGGCCTCCCGCAACATCCGCTCGAAGACGTCGAGACACTGCCGCACCTTCTCCCGGTGCCGTGTCCGATCCTCACGGGTGAAGACTCGGGTCTCGACCTCCTGGCCCATGCGGCTAAGTCTGCACTGCCCCACGCGCCTGCGCGAGGGACCTTCAGCCCGTCTCGATGGCCCGCCAGACGGACTCCCCTGACGGCGACACCCAGTGGGACGGAGGCGTCGCGGTGAGCAACACGGTCCGCAGCCGGTCGACCAGAGGCTCGTCTGGACCGATCTGATCGGCCCGCTCGATCGCGCACCAGGCGAGCGCCCCGTCTCCGCTCAGCCAGGCGCTGAACCCGGCGATGCCGAGCACGGCGGCTTCGTAGGGCGGCGTCACCAGCCGGGCAGCTGCCGCCCAGATCCGTAGCTGGTCCGCCGCGTTGTCGACGTCGATCCGCGACCAGGTGTCGTCGCGAACGACGTCGAGCGAGCACCAGACCGACAGGATCGCCGCGTCGGCGTCGGACAGCGGTCGGTCCGGCTCCGCCACGGCGGCGTCGACGACGCCGCGCACCCGGCGGGCCCCCTCGGTCACGAGATCGGGATCGTGTTGCATCGTTGCCGGGTCACGTCCGTCGAGCGCACGCAGCAAGAGCGCGGACTCCGCGGCGGTCGCGTCTCGCATTCGGTCGCGCCGGGCTCCGTCGACCGGCCCCACCCGAGCCGCCAACGACTCACGGTCGGCGACGACCTCCATGCCGGCGAACACCGCCTCGGCGACCAACCGGCTCGCATCGGCGTCGAAGGGCCGTCCCTCTGGCGGGCAGCAGACCGGATCGTCGCAGACGTAGGACCAGAACCGCCGGTCGGTGCAGCGGACCGCCTCGCGTACGTCAATGCCCGCCGACCGGAACCGCCTTCGCAGCGCGGCGACCGCGGGATCGGCGACATCGGGAGCGTCGGAGCAGGCGACGATGATGACGTCGGTCGCGTCGTTGCGCCGAAGGACGTCGCACAGGTAGTCGGCGAGCTGGTCGCACAGATCCGCCGGCGGTAGGTCGACCCGCAGCCGGAAGCCGACGCTGCCGCGGCCGCCCTCCAAGCAGATCACGACCATCGAGTCGGTCGGACGGAAGCCGAAGAAGACCGGCAGGCCGGCTAACAGCTCACCCAGGTCGGTGATGCGGACGGGCGCGGCCAAGGGCTCGGGCGAAATTTTCGTCATGCCTTCTACGGTGGCCAAAATTCCGAGCGCTGTGGGGCGGTTCGGCGAATCTGTGGATTGTCGGGCTGGCCTGCCACCATGTGGACATGCGCGGCGCCGCGACGATCCTGCATGTGGATCTCGACGCCTTCTTCGCCGCCGTCGAACAACGCGACAAGCCGTCCCTGCGAGGCAAGCCGGTCGTCGTCGGCGGCATCGGTCGGCGTGGGGTCGTCGCGACGGCGTCCTACGAGGCGCGACAGTTCGGTGTCCGGTCGGCCATGTCGACGGCCGAGGCGCGTTCGCGTTGTCCACATGCGGCGTTCTTGTCACCACGGTTCGATGCCTACCGCCGCGACAGCGAGATCGTGATGGGCCGGCTGCGTGAGTTTTCCCCGCTCGTCGAGCCGCTGTCGGTCGATGAAGCCTTCGTCGATCTCGCCGACTCGATCGACGACGACGGACCTGAGGCTCTGGGTGCGATCGCAGCCGCACTCCGCTCCGACATCGATCGGCTGACCGGCGGCCTCACCGCGTCGATCGGTATCGCGTCGTCCAAGCTCGTCGCCAAGATCGCGAGCGAGCTCGCAAAGCCCGACGGCCAGCTCGTGGTTGCTCCCGGCACCGAGCGTGATCTGCTGCGCCCGATGCAGGTCACGGTGATCCCCGGCGTCGGCCCGGCCACGGCCGAGCGGTTGCGTCGGATCGGCGTCCACACCGTCGCCGAACTCGAGACGATCTCCGAGGACGAGCTCTGTCGCGTCGTCGGCAATGCGCACGGGCACGCGCTCTACCGGCTGGCCCGTGCCGACGACGACCGCACAGTCGTCTCCGAGCGCGAGGCCAAGTCGATCAGCATCGAGGACACCTTCGACACCGACCTGGTCGATCCGGCCGTACTGTCCGCCATCGTCACTCGGATGGCCGCCCGAGTCGCCGAGCGCCTCGAAAAGGCCGGGCTGTCCGGTCGCACCATCACGCTCAAGGTCCGCCACCACGACTTCTCGACAAACACTCGCTCGGCGACCCTCGGTGGGCCGACCGGTGACGCGCGGACGATCTCGCGCCTTGCCACCAGCCTGCTGGCCGACCTCGACACGACCGGCGGCGTACGGTTACTGGGCGTCGGCGTCTCGGGCCTCGCCGACTGGATCCAAGACGATCTCTTCGGCGACGGCGACGACGACGGCGCTGACGAGCCGGAGCCCATCGACGACGTCCCCGACGAACCCGTCACGGTCCAGACGTGGTCTCCCGGCCTCGACGTGGTCCACGAGACGTTGGGGCACGGCTGGGTCTGGGGCGCCGGCCGCGGGCGGGTCACGGTGCGTTTCGAGACCAAGGACGCGCCGGACGGTCCGATCCGTACCTTCGCCGCCGACGATCCGAATCTCCATCGCGCCGACCCGGGCGGCCAGATACGGTCGTCCTCATGACGCAGGCCGGACCTCTCACGCCGCCGATCGCCCAGCTGGTGCCGAGCGAGCGGACCCATCACGGCGACACCGTCGTCGACCCGTACGAGTGGCTCCGCGCGAAGGACGACCCAGACGTCGTCGCGTACCTCGAGGCCGAAAACGCCTACGCGGCCCAAGAAACGGCCCCGCTGGAGGATCTGCGCCAGGCGATCTTCGACGAGATCAAGACCCGCACGCTCGAGACCGACCTCTCGGTCCCCACGCGACACGGCTCGTGGTGGTACTACGGCCGCACCGTCGAGGGCCAGCAGTACGGCATCCACTGCCGCTGCCCGGTCGCCGACGACGCCGACTGGACGCCCCCGGCGCTCGCTCCCGACACCGACATCGCCGACGAGGAGGTGCTTCTCGACGGCAACGCCGAGGCAGAAGGTCACGAGTTCTTCTCGCTGGGGGCGTTCGACATCACCGCCGACGGCCAACTGCTGGCCTACTCCACCGACACTGTCGGCAACGAACGGTTCACGCTGCGCTTCAAGGACCTGCGTACCGGCGAGCTCCTGCCCGACGAGGTGCCAAACACGTTCTATGGCGGGACGTGGTCGCTCGACGCGTCGACCTTCTTCTACGTGACCGTCGACGACGCATGGCGGCCGCATCGGGTCTGGCGGCACCGTCTCGGCACGCCGGCATCCGACGACGAGATCGTCTACGAGGAGGCTGACGACCGGTTCTGGGTCAGCATCGACCTGACCCGAAGCCGCAAATATCTCGTGCTCTCGCTCGGGTCCAAGATCACGTCGGAGGTCCACGTCCTCGATGCGGATCAGCCCGACGGCGAGTTCCGCGTCGTCGCGCCGCGGCGGACCGGCGTCGAATATGCCGTCGAACACGCTGTCGTCGCCGGTGACGACCGATTCCTGATCCTGCACAACGCCGACGCCGAAAACTTCGAGCTCGCGGACGCACCGGTCGACGAGCCCGGCCCGGAGCACTGGCATCCGGTCATCGAACACCGGCTCGACACCCGGCTCGAGAGCGTCAGCGCCTTCGCCGGACATCTGGTGCTGTCCTATCGGCGCGACGCGCTCAGCCGACTGGCCGTGATTCCGCTCGAGTCGTCCGGCTACGGCAAGCCGCGCGAGGTCGAGTTCGACGAGGAGCTGTTCGCCTGCGGCCCGGCCGGCAATCCGGAGTGGGACCAGCCGCTGTTTCGCCTGGCGTACTCGTCGTTCGTCACACCGTCGACGGTCTACGACCTCGATGTCGCGTCCGGGGAGCTGACGCTGCGCAAGCGGCAGCCCGTTCTCGGCGGCTACGACCCGGCCGACTACGAGCAGCATCGCGAATGGGCGACCGCACCCGACGGCACCCAGATCCCGGTTTCGGTGATCTGCCGCAAGGGCACGCCACGCGACGGCTCGGCACCGGCGATGCTCTACGGCTACGGCTCCTACGAACACAGCATCGACCCGTCGTTCTCGGTGTCGCGTTTGTCGCTCCTCGACCGCGGCATGGTGTTCGCGGTCGGACACATCCGCGGCGGTGGCGAGATGGGCCGCGCCTGGTACGAAAACGGCAAGACCCTGTCCAAGATCAACACGTTTACCGATTTCGTGGCTTGCGCCCGCCATCTGGCCGACCGGCATTGGACCAGCCCCGATCGGCTCATCGCCCAAGGCGGGAGCGCCGGCGGGCTGCTCGTCGGTGCCGCGGTCAACCTGGCTCCGGACGCCTTCGCGGGTGTGCTGGCGGTGGTGCCGTTCGTCGACGCCTTGACGAGCATTCTCGACCCGTCGCTCCCCCTGACCGTCATCGAGTGGGACGAATGGGGCGATCCGCTCCACGATGCCGACGTCTATGTGTACATGAAGTCGTATTCGCCGTACGAAAACGTGACCGCCCAGGACTACCCCGCCATCCTCGCCATGACGAGCCTGAACGACACGCGCGTGCTCTATGTCGAGCCCGCAAAATGGGTCGCTCGGCTCCGCGCGACGAAGTCCGGCGACGCCCAGGTGCTGCTCAAGACCGAGATGAGCGCCGGCCATGGCGGAGTCAGCGGCCGATACGAACACTGGAAAGAGACCGCCTATTTGTACGCTTGGGCGCTCGATGTCGCAGGCGCGCCGCACGAACCTCTCGCGATCCCCTAGCGACGCGCAGATGAACAGCGGCTGACGGCGTGCTGAGAAAGCACTGAGAGCGGCAACTTCCCCTCGGCGCGGGACGTCTTCTGGGTACGACGTCTACATCACAGTGGGAAGGGTACGGAATCTCACGAGGGTGTTCGTGCGTTATAGGAAGTGTGCCGGTGCCAGGGGGCCCGGCCGTGAGAGGAGTGTGATCGCCGCATGAGTACGGCCACCATCGCCCGCGAGTCGACCGAGTCGGCCCGCGAGTCGCGGCGTTCCCGTGAGGCGAGCGAGGGACGCGACAGCGTCGGGATGTACCTCGACGAGATAGCCCGCACACCGCTCCTCGACGCTGCGCGCGAGGTCGAGCTGAGCAAGGCCATCGAGGCCGGTCTGATGGCGGAGAGCCTTCTGGCCGAGGGTCGGGTCGGTCGCCGCAAGGGTGGAGCGCCCGGCAGCGCCACGAAGGAAGAGCTCGAATGGATCGCCGCCGACGGCCAGCGCGCTCTCCAGGAGTTCATCAACGCCAACCTACGCTTGGTCGTCTCTATCGCCCGCAAGTACGGACGGTCACAGATGCCGCTGCTCGACCTGGTCCAGGAGGGCAACACGGGTCTGATCCGGGCCGTGGAGAAGTTCGACTACGCCAAGGGCTTCAAGTTTTCGACGTACGCGACGTGGTGGATCCGACAGGCGATCACCCGCGGTATCGCGCAGCAGGGCCGCGTCGTGCGGCTTCCGGTGCATGTCGTCGAGGAGCTCAACCAGGTCGGCGCCGCCAGGCGCACCCTGGAGCGGACTCTCGGCCGCGAGCCGGAGCCTACGGAGATCGCCGATGAGCTCGGCATGGACGTCGACCGGGTCCTCGACCTGGTGTCTTGGGGACGCGACCACGTGAGCCTCGACACCCCTGTCGACGAGGAAGGCGACACGTCGCTCGGCGACCTGGTCGCTCGGGAGACCACGCCGGGCCCGGACGTGACGTTCCTCGATGTCGAGTCGCGGGACCGCTTGACGGCGATGATCGACAAGCTCGGCGAGCGCGAAGCCGACATCATCAAGGCCCGCTACGGCCTGCTCGACGGACGCCAGCACAAGCTGGCCGACATCGGTGCGCGGCACGGCATCTCGGCCGAGCGGGTGCGCCAGCTCGAGCGCGAGGCGCTGTCGCGACTGCGTCGCCTCGTCGATCCCGACCTGGCGGCCTGATCACCCGTCGGCGCGGGCTCGAAGCTCCTTCCAGACCCGCGCCACGGCCGCCTCGAGATCATCCAACGAACCGGTGTTGTCGACGACCCAGTCGGCGACGCCGGTTCGCTGCTCTCGGCTCGCCTGAGCCGCGATCCGCTCCCGCGCCTGCGCCTCGGCCATCCCGCGCCGACCCACCAGCCGCTCCACCTGAGCCTCCACCGGCGCGTCCACCACGATGATGCCGTCAAACCTGTCGGCCTGACCGGTCTCTACCAGCAGCGGGATGTCGTGGACGACGACGTCATCCGGTCCGGCCGCGGCCTCCAATTCGGTCCCGCGGGCGCGCACCCGCGGGTGGATGATCGCCTCCAAACGCGCCCGAGCCGCGTCGTCGCCGAACACGCGGGCACCGAGCGCCGGACGATCCAGCGACCCGTCGGCAGCGAGTACGTCGGCGCCGAACGCCTCGACGACCTCCGCGAGGCCGTCCGTACCGGGCTCGACGACCTCACGGGCCAGCTTGTCGGCGTCGATCACGATCACCCCGCGGGCCGCGAGCCGCCGGCTGACCTCGCTCTTGCCCGAGCCGATGCCGCCGGTGAGTCCGATCCGAAGCACCGAGTCAGGGTAGCGGGACGCACGTGCCCGTCATGGATCTGCGCAGTCCTCCGTCATCCGGAGAGGGGTGGGTAACGCGGATATGGGCAGACTTCCTGCCATGACACTGCTCGGTCCTGGGGATGCCGATATCCCCAGGACCCGAAGCAGGTCACGGCACGACGTCGGTGAAGGCGTCGATGCCGTGCGGCGTACCAATGCCGGTCGGTGCGTCGTAGCCCGGTCTGGCGTGGCAGATGTAGCTGCCGCCACAGCGGAACGACGTGACGTCGTCGCCCGCGACAACGTCGTGCAGCACATCCGTACCCGCGTGGGCGTAGAGGTCGGCGCCGTCGTATGAGTCGGCGTCGCCGGCAGCGGCAATCATCCCTGCGACCGATGGCGAGCTGGCACTTGGTGCCGCCGATGACGAACCAGCCCTGTGGCCGCAGTAGCCGGTCGCATCGCAGACGGCCACTCCGGTGTACCGATGCGGGCGTACGAGTCAGTGCTTGGCTTCGGACTCCTGCGCGCGGCCGAAGGTCTGGCGGTAGGACTGCGGCGACGTGCCGCGAATCTGACCGAAGTGGTGCCGCAGCGACGCCGCGTTGCCGAACCCGACCTCGGAGGCGATCTGGTCGACCGGCAGCTCCGTGCGCTCGAGAAGCTCCTCGGCTCGCTGTACTCGCTGCTGGGTGATCCACTGATGCGGCGTCGTCCCGGTCTCGTCGCGGAACCGGCGGGCGAACGTCCGGGCCGACATGTGCACTCGCTCCGCCAGCTCCTGGACCGAGTGCCGCTGGCCGAGATGCTCCACAATCCAGGTCAGCAACGGATTGAGCGTCTCCGCCTCCGATGGCGGCACCGGCGTCCGCAGGTATTGGGCCTGCCCACCGTCGCGCTGCGGCGGCACGACCATGCGACGGGCCGCCATGTTGGCCGCGCGAGCGCCCCACTCCTTGCGCATCAGATGCAGACACGCATCGAGGCCGGCGGCCGATCCGGCGCTCGTGATGACCGGGTCGGAGTCGACATAGAGGACTCCGGGGTCGACCTTGGCGAGCGGGAAGCGCTCGGCGAGCTCGTCGGAGTAAAGCCAGTGAGTCGTGCACGGCCGCCCGTCGAGGAGGCCGGCAGCGCCCAGCGTGAAGGCGCCGACGCACACCGACATGATGCGGGCTCCGCGCTCGTGGGCAGCCTGGAGCGCGTCGACGACCGCGAGCGGCACCGGCTTGTCACGCGGCATCGCCGGCACGGCGACCAGGTCGGCCGCCTCGATCCGCTCCAGACCGTGATGGACCTCGAGGTCGAAACCCATCGAGGTCGCGACCTTGCCGGGCCGCTCGGAACATACGGCGAAATCGGTGTAAGGCACGCCCTGCGGACGGCGATCGATCCCCCAGGCCTCACACAGAACCCCCAGCTCAAAAGGGGCGACTCCGTCGAAGACGACAGCAGCGACATTGGTCAGCATGGCCCCTCCCAGGGTTGGCAGGATATCGACTATACATGGCATCTCTGCCACTGGTGGCAGGATCTCGATACAGGCAGAATATCTGCCATGGACATCGCCATCGCCTTCGTACTCTTCCTGGCCCTGGTCGCCGTGGCGGCCGTGGTCCTGGAACTCAACCATGTGATCCGTGGCGACGGCTACGGACACCGCCCGGCGCCTCGCAGTCTGTCCGACGACAGCGAGAACCGCGCCGTCACCCTCAACCGACTGGCTCGCTGACCGAGCCCTGACAGCCGAAAGCCCCGACCCTCATCGAGAGGGAGCGGGGCTTTCGCCATGTTGTGAGTCGCGCGGTCAGCCTTGGCCGGTGAGTTTCTCCCGGAGCGCCTGAAGCGCCTCGTCGGATGCCAGAGCACCCTCCGCCTCCGGGCCGGGCGTGACCGCCGCCGTCGACGGCGGCGATGACGTGTATTCGTCGCCAGCGCCTTCGTCGTCGTCGGTCTTCTGGTCGGCCTGCTGGGCGTCGGCCACCTGCTTCTTGTGGGCCTCCCAGCGCGCGTGGGCCTCGGCGTACTGCTCCTCCCAGACGGCACGCTGCTCCTCGTAGCCGTCAAGCCACTCGCCGGTGTCGGGGTCGAAGCCCTCGGGATAGACGTAATTGCCCTGCTCGTCGTAGCTGCTCGTCATGCCGTAAAGCGTGGGGTCGAACTCCTCGTCAGAGGCCAATGCCGACTCGTTGGCCTGCTTGAGCGACAGCGAGATGCGACGCCGCTCGAGGTCGATGTCGATGATCTTGACCATGACGTCGTCGCCGACCTGGACGACCTGCTCGGGAATCTCGACGTGGCGCTCGGCCAACTCTGAGATGTGCACCAGGCCCTCGATGCCCTCCTCGACGCGAACGAACGCGCCGAACGGGACGAGCTTGGTGACCTTGCCCGGCACGATCTGGCCGATCTGGTGCGTACGAGCGAAGTGCTGCCACGGGTCTTCCTGGGTCGCCTTGAGCGACAGCGAAACCCGCTCGCGCTCCATGTCGACGTCGAGCACCTCGACCGTGACCTCGTCGCCCACCTGAACGACCTCGCTCGGGTGGTCGATGTGCTTCCAGGACAGCTCCGAGACGTGGACCAGACCGTCGACGCCACCGAGGTCGACGAAGGCACCGAAGTTGACGATGCTCGACACGACGCCCTTGCGGATCTGGCCCTTGGCCAGCTGGGTGAGGAAGTTTTGCCGGACCTCGGACTGCGTCTGCTCGAGCCAAGCGCGACGGGACAGCACCACGTTGTTGCGGTTCTTGTCGAGCTCGATGATCTTGGCCTCGATCTCGCGGCCCACGTAGGGCTGGAGGTCGCGGACCCGGCGCATCTCGACCAGCGACGCGGGCAGGAAGCCGCGCAGGCCGATGTCGAGGATCAGGCCGCCCTTGACGACCTCGATCACCGTGCCGGTGACGACGCCGTCCTCTTCCTTGAGCTTCTCGATCGTGCCCCAGGCGCGCTCGTATTGTGCGCGCTTCTTGGACAGGATCAGCCGACCTTCTTTGTCCTCCTTCTGAAGGACAAGCGCCTCGACCTTGTCGCCGACCGCGACGACGTCATGCGGATCGACGTCGTGCTTGATCGAAAGCTCGCGAGAGGGAATGACCCCTTCGGTCTTGTAGCCGATGTCGAGCAGGACTTCGTCTCGATCGACCTTGACGATCGTGCCGTCCACGATGTCGCCGTCATTGAAGTACTTGATGGTCTCGTCGACCGCTGCGAGGAATGCGTCCTCCGTGCCGATGTCGTTGACCGCTACCTGCGGCGTCTCTTGCTCCGGAGGTGCCTCGATACTGCTCGTCATGTTGGGGATGGGCTCCGATGGGTCATCTGGCTGTCGTTGGGCGCGCGACAAGCCCCTAAATCGCGATCTGCCGAGGGTTCGGGTGAGGCCGCCGACAACGCGGCGACCATCCATTGGTCGACATGGCGCGAGCACGAACCCACTAGGTCTGGGGGCCGTACAGGCTCATAGCGCAACTGTCAGCGTACGGGGGCGGGCACGACCCGGTCAACGCGGGTTGCCGCTACGCCGCCGGAGCGAGAAAGGCGCGCAGCGCCCCGACGTATAACGCGACGTCGACCGCGGCCATCAGTTCGCGTGCCGAGTGCATAGCCAACTGCGGCGCTCCGACGTCAACAGTGGTGATACCTACCCTTCCTGCGGTGATGGGTCCCACGGTAGACCCGCAAGGCAAATCGGCGCGGTGCATGTAGCGCTGCCAGGGCACGTCGGCCTGGTCGCACGCTGCGGCAAAGGCGGCCGCACCGGGTGCGTCGGTCGCATAGCGCAGCTGGTAGTGCACCTTGAGGACCGGACCGCCGCCGGCCTGGATTCGGTGCGCCGGCTCGTGCCGCTCGGCGTAGTTGGGATGCGTCGCGTGCGACATGTCGCCGGAGGCACAGATCGAACCGGCGATGGCACGGAGGTAGTCCTGTCGGTCTCCCCCGGCGGCAAGTACGACGCGCTCGAGGGTCGACCCGAGAAGGTCGCTGTGGGCGCCGCGATCCGACATGCTGCCCACCTCTTCGTGGTCGAACAACACGAGCATCGGGACAACGTCGCGGGCCTCGTCGACGGCTTCGAGCAGGGCCTGGGTGCCGGCGTAGCAGGTGCCCTGGTTGTCGAGCCGTGGCGCCGCGAGCAGGTCGCCGTCGCGGCCGACGAGGCGACTCGGTGTCAGGTCGTGCGCCATCAGCTCCCAACCGAGGACGTCGGCCGGTCCGACTTCGAGGGTGTCGGCGACGTACCCGATGACGTCGGCTGGCGCGGACCCGACACCCCAGACCGCGTCGAGATGCTGCTGCGGGTTGAGCTCGAGGCCCTTGCGGTTTTCGGCGAGATGGATCGCGAGGTGCGCCACGCGCAGCACCGGGTCGTCGACCCGAAACAGCCGCTCCTCGATCCGACGGTCGACGCGGACGCTGACCCGGCCCGAGATCCCGAGGTCGCGGTCGAGCCACGAGTCGAGTAGCGGCCCACCGTACGGCTCGAGCCCGACGACCTCCCAGCCGGCGCGGGACTGGCTCGGATGCTGCTTGACCCGCAGGTTCGGGCTGTCGGTGTGTCCGCCGACGATACGAAACGGTGTCGTAGGCCCGGCGGCGGATTCGGTCGACCAGGCGATCAGCGAACCGCCGCGCGCGGTGAAGTAGCGGCCCGGCTCCGTCGGCCAGGCGTCGACCTCGGCGAGCCGTCGAAAGCCCGCCGCGTCGAGGGTCCGAGCCACTTCGTCGACCACATGAAACGGTGACGGCCCCGCGTCGACGAAGGCGCACAAGCCCTCGGCGTGTGCACGGTGCGACTCGGCGAACGGGACCGGGGCATTCGTCGACGCGATCATGGCTCCGGATGCTATCGGCCGGACCGCAGCGTCACAGGCGGGCGTTGAGGTCGCCGCTGCGCGCGATGGCCTGGAGCAACGCGTCGGCGCGCTCGACGATCGGGTCGCGAGCGGTCCGCCCGGCGAGCTCGATCAGGGCCCACAGGTCACTGGCGTGGGCAAGCGTCAGAGGATCGTCGGCGAGTCCCGGCGTGTTCGCGACGAAGTGTTCGAGCACTGCCCTCCCCCACGGCGTGCCACGGTCGAAGCGCAACAGGTTGCCGAGGTCGGAGTAGGGGGACCCGGCATGCGCGTACTCCCAGTCGAGCAGCGCGGTCACCCGACCCGACGCCGGGTCGACCAGGATGTTCTTCGGATTGAAGTCGCTGTGCACGAGGCAGGTGCGGTGCACGGTGTCGAGCAAGCCATCGGCCGCGGCGCACATGTCGCGGAGGGCCCGAAGCAGCACAGGGTCCCAGTGCCCGAGGCCTCCGCCGACGCCGACGTGCCGGTCGAGCCACGGCACGAGGCCGTCAGCCGGAGCGTCGTCGCCACTGAGCCGCAGGTCGGAGTCGACAAACATCGCCGGTCGCATGAACGGGATCCCCGAAAGCGTCGTCAGTACGCCGGCGACCGACTGCGCGAGCCACGCGCCGAGATCGGGATGCGCGTGGGCGAGGACGTTGTCGAGCCGCTCCCCCGGCATGTAGCTGATCAGCAGGTGCGCCGGAGAGTCGGGCACCGATGGGTCGGGCCGCCGCAGGTCGAGCACTTGCGGCACCGGGATCAGCCCGCGGACCAGGTGCAGCAGTGCCGCATCGATCGCGGCCCGCTCCGGCTGTCGACCGTAGACCCGCAGCACAGCGGGCTCTCCGGGGCGCTCCACAAGGAAGGTCTCACCGCTGTATCCACCAGCGAGTGGACGCACCGAGAACGCGCCCTCGATCGCCGCCGTGAGATCCGGTCGTACCGTCATGGTCACACCGCACTATAAAGGGCGGGACGCCCGATATGCCTCAAGCGGCGACCACTTCGCGGTCCTCGGCGATCCGCCGTCCACGGGGCCGCTCGTTGCGCCAGAGGAGCACGCCGCCGAGCACCAGCAGGACGAAGCCAGCGATCCCGCCGAACAACGGAATCCAGACCCGGAGCAGCTTGAGCTGGAACGCCTCGTCCTCCCACTCGCCGACGTTGAACGAGACCGTGTCGTCGGTGTACTTCAGCGTCACGTCCGTGATGACGGCTTTCTCTACACCGTCCACCTCGAGCGTGCTGTGCTGCTCCTCCTGAGCGTCGATGATCGTGCCGGTCTCGGGCTCGATCCACACCGTACGCACGTTGGCGTAGATCCGATCGGCTTCGGCCGCCGGTGAGTCCTCGGCGCCACCGACGAGGTAGCCCGGTACTGGTATGTGCTCGGTGCCGGCGGTCTGGAGATCGACGTCGGTGGGCTCGATCGTCTGCACGAACTTGTAGACGGTCAGCCCCTGGATCTCTTCCTCGCCCTCGTAGCGGATCGGCGTCGCCTTCTGCAGCGTGGTATCCCAGAACTCGTAGTCTTTCTTCTCCGTGTGGAACGGGAACTTGAGATACAGGCCGTCGAAATCGACCTCCTTGCGCACCCCGTTGAACTCGGTGTAGCTGTCGCAGCAATCGACCAGTTCGGCGGTGTGCCGGTCGAAAGCGATGCGGTCGAAGGTGGCAGTCAGCGGGTCGCCGTCCGTTGTGGGATCGAAGCCCGGGACGTCGGTGTACGACAACGTCTCGTACACCGCGATCTCCTCGCCGAGTTCGTCGCTGGCCGACTCGCTGTCGTCGACCTGCCCGACGACCTTGCGGACCGACTCGAGTTCGCCTCCGGTCACGATCTGCGGCCGTTCTTGGTGGCGGTCTAAGTAGGTGGCATCCGATCCGGAGGCGACCGCGGGGGTGTCCGTGGTGTCGCGGTCGATCACCGCGAGCGCCAGGCGCGGGTAGGCGTACCACTTCGACAGAGCCGCTCCCACGATGAACAGCATGGCGATACCAAGGCATGCGAAACCAAGCTTCTTGGCCACGTGTGCTCCCTCCACGTCCGCGCAAGTGAGCGGACAGTACCAGTCGGGCTGTCCGTTGGATAGGTTCTCGGCCAGCGCGTCAGGGAGGACGACGGAGTGCACGAGGGACTCGATGAAGTGCGCCGAGATTGGGAGCGTCTCGGTGCCGACGATCCGCTGTGGGCGGTGCTGATGATGCCGGGCACACGCCATGGCGGCTGGAGCCTGGACGACTTCTTGCGGACGGGTCGGGTCGAGGTCGACACCGCCCTCGATCGCCTGCGCTCGCTGACCCGTCCGGGTCCGCTGCGCCGCGTGTTGGACTTTGGCTCCGGCGCCGGTAGGACCACCCAGGCCCTTGCCGAGCATGCCGACCGCGTCGTCGGCGTCGACGCGGCCGCCAGCATGCTCGAGGTCGCCCGCCGAATCGATCGCTCGGAAGGGCGCTGCGAGTTTGTGCAGTGCACCGGCGACGACCTGTCGATGTTCGAGTCGGAGACATTCGACCTGGCCTATTCGAGTCTCGTGCTCCAGCACCTGCCACCGGCGTCGGCACGCGTCTTCCTCGGCGAGCTGGCTCGCGTCGTCCGGCCAGGTGGCGCACTCGTCGTGCAGGTCGCGACCGCGCCGACCAGGAGCGTCAAAGGCTTGCTGTTTCGGTTCGCGCCGCGACGACTGCTGCGGTTCGGCCAGCGTCGCCTCTTGGGCTATCCCGCGCCGATGCGGATGCACGGCATGAGCGCGAGCGAGTTCGAGTCGGCCGTCGCGGCGTACGGCGTCGAGGTGCTCGACCGGGTCGAGGACGCGACGTACGGCGGGCACTGGACCTATCACCGCTACTTCGCAGTCCGACGATGACGGGGTGGCGTCGGCTCTCGCCGGTGACGCTCGGAGCGCTCGCGCTGATCGCGACCCAGCTCGGGCTGCGGGCCTGGGTCGGCTACGGCGGATTCTTCAGCCTCGACGACTACGTCTTCTACACCCGGGCCGCCGAGCATCCGTTGATGAGCGCGGACTATCTGTTCGAGCCCTACAACGCGCATCTGATGCCGGGCTCGATGGTGTGGGTCTGGCTGACGACGCGAGCGGCACCGTTGTCGTTCGCGCCAGTCGTGACGGTCAGCCTGCTGCTCCAACTGGCCGTCGACCTCGCGATGGTGCAGCTGCTCCGACGACTGTTCGGCGACCGGCCGGCGATCCTGCTTCCGTTCGCGGTCTTCTCGTTCGGCACGCTCACGCTGCCCGGCATGGTGTGGTGGGCCGCCGCACTCAACCAGCTCCCCCAGCAGCTGTGCACGCTGCTGGCTCTCCTCGCCCAGGTCCGGTACGCGCGGACCGGCCGGATCCGGGACGCACTGCTCGGTGTCGGCGCGGTCACCGTCGGGCTCTCGTTCTCGGAGAAGACCGCGTTGGCGATGCCGCTGGTCTTCGCGGTCACCTGGCTGTTTCTCGTCGGCGGCGATCCCCTGCGCGGACTGTGGAGCACCGTCCGGCGCTATTGGGTCGTCTGGGTGGGCTACGTCGTGCTCGGCGTCGGGTACGCCGTCGGCTACGCGATGGCGGTCGAAGGTCCCGTACGCGGCGGCGTCACCGCCTCCGAGGCGGTCGACCTCGTCGACGTCGCACTGCGTCGGTCACTGGTGCCGGGCGTCGTCGGTGGGCCGTGGCGGTGGGAGCCGATCGGATGGGTCGACTCGCTGGCCGATCCGCATCCGCTGGCGCAGCTGTTCGCGGCGGTGGTCGTCGTCGGCGTCATCGCGGTGACCATCTCGCGGCGGCGCGGTGCCGCCCGAGGGTGGATCCTTGCCGCCGGCTACGTCGCGGTCGAGATCGGGCTGCTGCTGTTCACCCGTGTGCAGGACACTGGCGTGCTGGCGATCGGAGCCGAGTATCGCTATCTGACCGACCTCGGCCTTGTCGTGACGCTGGCCCTGGCGTTCGCCACCCTCCCGGTGACGGCACCGGTGCGGGCCGGGACTCCCGTCATGCTGCGGCGGCGAGATCGATCGCTCGTCGACCGACTCGGCTCAGGCCCCGTCGACCGGCGTACGGTCGCGGTCGCCGCCGTCATGGGGCTCGCCGTCAGCTCGGCGTACTCGCTCGCGACCTACCGAGAGCGATGGGCCGACAACGCCGGCCGAACGTACTTCGCGAACGCCCGCGCCGATCTCGACCGGGTCGATCCGACCACGGTGCTCTACGACGGACCGGTGCCGAGCGCGGTCGTCTGGCGACTGCTTTGGCCCGCGACACTGCCGTCTCGGCTGCTGCCGCCGACCGGGGCCGAGTTCGACGACCTGCGGCCTGGTGAGTCGACCGCGCGGCTCTATGACATCGGAGCCGACGGCCAGCTGCGACGGTCGACCGTGTCGGGCATCGCCGCGGTGCCGGGCCCCGACGGACCTTGCGGCTGGCGGGTCGACTCGACAGGGGTCGCAGTCCGGCTCGACAGCGCGGCCTTCGCCTGGGACTGGATCGTGCAGCTGCGCTATTCGACCCGGTTCGACGGCACACTCGCGCTCGCGGCCGGCGACACCGACGTCGACGTGCCGGTGACCGAGGGCAACGGCGTCGCCTACGTCGCCGTGTCGGGGGCGGTGTCGTCGGTGCGGTTGGCGACGTCCGGCACCGCGGTTTGCGTCAACGACCTAGTCGTCGGGCTTCCCCAGCCGGCCGACTGGTGAGCGGCCAGCCTGTCGACGAGGGCCGGTGCCACCGCCATCGCCAGCGCGACCAAGGACAGGATCTGGACGGTCCAACCGTCGCCGGTGTAGTCGGCCGACCCCGCCGGTGCCCACGCCAGCACGACTCCGACCGCGCCGTAGACACCGAACGTCGCGGCCGCCCACGCCCACTCGCGGGCGACCGGACGGAGCCGTCGCCACCGCCCCCACTGGATCCGCGCGAGCGCTATGGCCACGGCGACGGCGATTCCGCCCGCCCCGCCGAGACAGCCGAAGGCCACGACGCCTCCGGCCAGCAGCAGCCCCCGCCGCCATCGTTCGCGCCGAGATTGCGCGTCCTGTCCACCGGCCGGAACGGCGGACAGCGATCGCGACTCCCCAGGTGGACAGGACGCGCAATCTCGGCGCGAAGAGTATGGGCGCGAAAGGGTACCGGTCACCGCAGCCGCCGCGAGGAGGACGACGAGCCCCAGTCCGATCGCCAGCGCGACCCGATAACCCGTCGTCGGCCCGAATCGCAGCTCGATCGTCCCGGCCGGACCGGGCGGTACGACATAGCCCTGCTGCCATCCGTCGACGGTGACCGCCTCGAGCTGCTCGCCGTCCAAAGTCGCGACCCAGCCGGCGTTGGCGTTTTCGGTGACGGCGAGCAGCGTGGGTCCGGCCCGCGGCCCGACGTCGATGCGGCGCTCGCTCCGACCCCAGTCGTCGATCGTCCAGGCGACGGTGTCGGCGGGCCGGTCGGGGTCCCAACGGGCATCGGCCATCGTCAGGCTCAGCGCACGCCACCGTGACGTCGACGGCAGGGACACGTCGTGGGTCCCCGCGGTCAGCGTGACCTCCGGCGTCGGGTCTCCAACCGAGTCGACCGCCTCGCACAGCTGAGCTTGGGCCGGCCGCAGTTCGACCAGGTCACGCAGGGAGGTCTCGACCTCGGTGCGTTGCAGCTCGCCGTCGATCAAGGCGTTCGGACCTCGACCGCAGGCCAGGTGGATCGTCTGATCGAGGAGGAGCTCGGCACCGGGGGCGTCGCCGTTGATCTCGATGTCACTGACGCCGACCGGCAGCGCGGTCGTCCGTCGGGTCACCGGGTCATACCACAGCGTTCGGATCGGGTCGTGCAGCCGGAGCGTCAGGTGCCGGGTACGCAACGGCGGCAGGCCGTCGAGCATGCCGTCGCCGCCGACGGCCACGTCGTAGCTCGTCGCATCGGTCTCGACCTCGACCCGAGTCGGCGCCGACGCCGCGAGGTCGCTGTCGTGCACCAGGCGCAGGCCGTCGATCCGCTCCGGTCGGCGCCAGTCAAACTCCAACGTCGGCTCGCCGTCGAACGGACCGGCCACCCAGCCGGTCGACGGATCGCCGTCCACGGCCGCGAGCGGTCCGCCGAGCGGGTCGGGCACGCCGCTCGACGAGGCCGCGACGCCGACCCCGAGCCCGGCGAGCCGGCCGAGCCAGCGATCGAGGCCGATCCCAGGCAGCGGGACGAGTCGGGCGTCGAGCGTGTAGACGTCCGTCGACGGCACGGTGATCTCGCGCTCCAGGCCGGCGTCTTCCTCGCCACCACGCACCAGGCTCGGCGCGCACACGATCGACGTCGCCTCGACGCATCCCGACCGGCGTCCCGTCGGCGCGCTCATGACGATGGCCGCCGGAGGCTGTCCGGCCGCCAGCACGTCCGGCGTCCGGATGACATGCCGCGGCGTCACCCCGGGGATCTCGAGCTCGGCAATCCCCATCACGTCGGTCGAGCCCGACTCGGGTCGGAGCTCGACCGTCAGCGAGTCGGTCGGCTCTGCGTCGAGGTCGACCGTGACCCAACGCCGGTCGCCCGGATCGACCCGGGCCGAGGTCCCGTCGACCTCGACGCCGACCTCCGCGACCGTCGAGAGCGCGCGGGGCAAGGCGAGTTGGAGGATGTCGACCCGGGTCGGTTGGGCGAAGTCGACTCGAATCCATGCGGGGTCGCCGGCCGTGACGGGGTCGGCGAGCCATGCGGTGTCGGACCGGCCGTCGAAGGCGGCGCCAGGTTGCCGATCGGGTCGGCTGCCGCCCCATGCACCGGCATCGGACGCCGACGACGAGACGCGGACGTCGCGTACGCCGAGCCACTCGGCAACCGACTCGTACCGTTCGTCGTCGGTGACGAGGTAGTCCGACGCCGGCTGGTCGAGGCGCAGCGGGTCGGTGTCGGCCAGTGTCTGCGACGCGTTGTCGAGGTTGGCGCCGAAGCTGATCTCCCGCCGGCGCAATCCGTCGGTCAGCACGGTGGCGAGCGACTCGCTCCAGGTCGGCGCTTCCGACGCGAGCACGGTCGGACCCGATGGCAGCGCACCTGCGTCGGCAAGATCGAGCAACGACTCCGGTCCGCCGACGACCTGGGTCACGTCGTGCAACGACGTGATCGACACCGGATCGATCGGGCCGTCGACGGCCCAGATCTCGACCGCGGGATAGTCCGGCTGCAGTCCGCCGTCGACGACCACGCCCGGCTCAGCCTCGACCTCGACACGCGGCCCGAACGCGGCGACTCGGGCGAAGCCCGTCGACTGCTCCAGCACTTGATGGAGGAGTACTGGACGGGGCGTGCCAAGAGCCGCCTGATCGAGGTCGTTGCGGACCACGACGTAACCGATGCCGGCCCGGGCCAAGTACGCGGCGAGACCGTCGGACGGTTGGCCGGCGGCGAACCGCTGCTCCACCGCGTCGAGCATCCGGATGTGACCGGCGGTCACCAGCGGGATCGCGTTCCGAACCTCCCACGACGCGTCGGTCAGCGCCTGCAGCGGTTCGTCGTTGGTCGTGCCCCAGTAGTAGATGCCGAACCGCGAACCCGGTGCCAGCAGCGCGCGACCGTCGGCGTAGTCGTCCAGCCACGTCGCGGTCTGTCGCCAGTAGTCCGGCACGGCGTCGTACGAGCCCTCCGACGGAAGACGACCGGCCAATGCCGGTCCGGCGCTGCCGACGACGGCGAGAGCGGTCATGGCGACGACGGCCCAGGCCGTCGTGCGCGTGACGTCGTCGCGGATCCGTCGGGTGACGACGCCGATCAGATGGGCTAGGCCCAGCACCAGCGGGATCCGGATCAGTGATCGAACTTGTGCACGTTGCGCAGCGGCGCCAGCAGCCCGTCGAGCGCGTCCCGCTCGAGGCCACTGAGCCATCCGGTGCCCGGCCCGGCGTGCCCGAACGTCACGGCCAGCACACCGAGCATCAGCGAGGTGACGAGCCAGCGCCGCTCGGGCAGGCGGCGGAGCGTGAGTCCGGCCAACCCGACCGCGGCGACGACGACGGTGTCCAAGACCAGCGCCGGCTCGGTGACGAGGTCGTGCCCGGCCTGCCAGGGCGAGCCGAGCCCCGGCCCGAGGTAGCCGACCCAATGCGACGCGCCGCGGACTACTTCGGCGAGCGACGTCGGCGCAGTGGTCACCGACGAGCCTTCGATGTAGTCGAGGAACGGCGGGCTGTAGACGCCGAGTAGGAGGAGCGGCACGACCCACCAGGCGGACGCTGCGAGCACCGCGACCAGCCACCAACCGATCATCCGGAGCGATAGCCGCTCGCGCGGCCTGGTGAGCAGATAGAGACCGGCGGGCGCGATCGCGGCCAAGACGAGTGCGGCGTTGACTCCGCCCATCGCGAAGACGACGAGCCCCGACAGGCAGGCCGCGCGCCGATATGACCCGCGCCGAACGGCGTCCACGAGCGGCACGACGACCCAGGGCGCCAGCGCCATCGGCCACGCCTCGGCCGACACCGGTCCGAGCGTCGACAGGATCCGCGGCGACAGCGCGTACGCGACGGCCGCGATCAGCGCTGCGGTCGGCGTCCCGATCGCGAGCCGGCGGGCCAAGACGTACATGCCGGTGAACCCGACGCACAGCACCACCGCCCACCACAGACGCTGCGTCACCCAGGGCTGCAGGCCGATTGCGTCAGCGACGCCGAAGAATGGTCCCATCGGGAAGAGGTAGCCGTAGGCCTGGTTCTGCAGCTGGCCAGCGAAGCCGGACGGATCCCACAGGTCCAACGCCCGACCCATGAAGCCCCATGGGTCCTCGGTGAGGTCGAGCTTGGTGTCCGGCGCGATCTTGCCCGGCGCCTGCGCGAACGCGAGCACGGTGAGCAGCGCGCAGACGACGAGCTGCGGCGAGCGACTACGCAGCGTCGTAACCGCGCTCACCGCACCTCCAGGACGAGAACGTAGTTCCAGCACACGACTTCACGGACGCCCGGAACGGCGGCGACCCACTGGGCCCACCACGGGTGGTAGCGCGGCAGCGCCGCGCGTACTCGAACGCGACGGTCGACCTCCGCGCCGCGCGCCCAGCGCAGCATCCGATGCGCCGACACCGCGAACAAGGAGCGGCCGTAGTCGTTCTTCGGGCGACGGCCGTGGCGTCGGACGAACCGTCGCGCCGCGTACCGGCCGCCGAGGTAGTGCCACGGCGACGTCTCGTGTCCGCCCCACGGCGACAGCCACGTGGTCCACGACAAGAACACGATGCCGCCGGGCCGGGTGACGCGGACCATCTCGTCGACCATCCGCTCCGGATCAGGCACGTGTTCGAGCACGTTGCTCGAGTAGCAGGCGTCGACCGCCGCGTCCCGGACCGGCAGGTCGAGGCCGCTGCCGACGACCGTGCCGGGGCCGGGTTTGCCGACGGCGCTCAGCTCGCCGAGGTCGGAGTCGACCGAGACGTACGCCGCACCGGCGCCGTGGAAGGCGTCGGCGAAGTAGCCCGGTCCCCCGCCGACGTCGAGCACGACCGCGTCCTCGAGCGGCGTCCAGGCCGACAGCTGACGCACCGAGTCGGCGGCCAGCAGCGAGTAGAACCGGTCCGGGTCGGACTGCTCGACCAGGAACGCGCGAAACAGTCGCCACGACCGGCGCAGCGTCGCCGAGGCATGCTCGGGCCGCCTCCCTCGTGCTCCCACGCGGCGACGATAGCCGCCCGACGGCCCGCGGTCGCCGGGACCGGTCGGCTAGCGGCCGGCGTCGAGCTCGCGGACCTCGACGGAGCCGTCGGCCACCACGAACGCCTGGCCGTCGCGCAGGCACCGATAGTCGAGACCCTTCTCCGACAGGTCAGCCTCGACCCGGTCGATGGCCGCCGACTCGGGATGGTCGGATTGCCAGTGCGGCAGGATCCGGAACGGGATCAGACCCATGCATCGAGGTTCGGCATCCCGCGGATAGCCGTCGGGGACCACCGATGCCCCGTCGACGAGATCGATGCCGGCGAGATCGGGTCCGGCCATGCACGAGCCGGCCGAGTAACCGCCGTAGACGAAGGTCGGGTCGGCCAGCCGGTTAGGCACGATGTCGACGAAGCCGGACGCGACCATCGCCCGCGCCAGGACGAACGAGTTGCCGCCGACGGCCCACACCAGATCGAGCGCGTCCAGTTGATCACGCAGGGCGTCGGGCTGGTCGAAATAGCGCCGCAGGTCGAGCTCTTCGCACGCGTACCCGAGCTCCTCCAGCGGCCGGCGCTCCCGGTCGAGGTTGTGATCGCGGGTCGACCCGAACTCGTCGAGCGCGTTGAGCACGATGCCCGCCCGACCGGTGCCGTCGGCCGGGCCCAGCTCGCTCGGTCGCTGACCGGCCCGCAGGTACCAGGAGCTCAGGAACAGCCGCATCTCGGACTACTCCACCGGCGGCAGCTCGGGCGGGCGCACCGGCGGGTGCTCGACGAGAGTCCGCAACGCCAGGTCGATCGCCATGTCGAGCTGCGGGTCGCGGCCGTTCGCTCGGTCCTGCGGCGTCATGACGACCTCGATGTCAGGGTCGACGCCGTAGTTTTCGATGCCCCACTCGAGCCCTTCGAACCAGAACGAGTATCGCGGCTGGGTCACGATGGTGCCGTCGACGAGCTTGTATCTCCCGTCGATGCCGACGACTCCGCCCCACGTACGGACACCGACGACCGGGGCGATCTCGTACGTCTGGAGGGCCGCCGTGACGATGTCGCCGTCCGAGCCGGCCCATTCGTCGGTGACCGCGACGATCGGACCGCGCGGCGCGTCGACCGGGTAGGGCTCCGGCCGCATGTCGCGGGCGAGATCCCATCCGATGACACGGCGGGCGAACCGCTCGATCACCAGCTGCGACGTGTAGCCGCCGCCGTTTTCGCGGACGTCGAGGATGACGCCGTCGCAGGCCATCTGGGTCCGCAGGTCACGATGCAGCTGCGCCCAGCCCACCTCCATCATGTCGGGCACGTGGAGATAGCCGAGCCGGCCGTCGGACTTCTCCCGCACGTACTCCCGGCGTCCGGCCACCCACTCGTGATAGCGCAGCGTCAGCTCGTCATCGACGGGCTTGACGACGACTCGGCGGGTCTCCCCGTCGGCCGTCTCGATCGTCAGCTCGACCGGCTTGTCCACGGTGCCAACCAGCAGCGGCCCGGGGCCGACGGTCGGATCGACCGGGCGACCGTCGACCGCGCGAATCGCGTCACCGGCTCGGGCACCGACGCCCGGCGCCATCAGCGGCGAGCGGGCTCGAGGGTCGGACGACTCGCCGGCGATGATCCGCTCGATCCGCCATGCGCCGTCGGCATCCGGACTCAGGTCGGCGCCGAGGAGTCCGACGCGACGATCATGGTCGCGCTTGACCGGTGGCGGCACCACGTAGGCATGCGACGTGCCGAGCTCACCCTGCACCTCCCACAGCAGGTCGACCAGGTCGTCGTGGCTGCCGATCCGGTCGACGATCGGGCGGTAGCGATCGAGCACGCCGGCCCAGTCGACGCCGCCCATGTCGGCCCGCCAGTAGTGGTCTCGCATCAGCCGGCCGGCCTCGTCGAACGCTTGGATCCACTCGGCCCCCGGCTGCACGTCGACGCGTACCCGAGAGAGGTCGACCGAGAACTGGTCGTCGGCGTCGGGCAAGCCCAAGTCGCCCAGGCCCTGCGGCGGGCGCGGCTCGGGCGGTCGGAGCTCGAGGGTGCCCTCGTCGAGCACCACCAGGCGCTTGCCGTCGCCGCTCACCTCGACGCCGTCAACGGCCCCGGCGAGCACGTCGCACCGTCGGCGGCGCAGGTCGTAGCGCTCGAGGGCCGGCCGTGGCGGCTCGTCGTCGGCGCCGGCGAGATCGTCGCCGAGCTCACCGGTCAGCGGCTTGCGCAGCCACACCACTCCGTCGTGGATGGCGCGCAGCCCGGTGTAACGGGCCGCCGGCACCGGGAACGGACGGATCCGCTGCTCGATGCCGTCGGGGTCGACGACGGACTGTGGCACGTCGGGCTTGTCGGCCGCTTTGTTCTTGTCGTCTCCAGAGTCGTCGACGGGACGGCCGGCCAGCTCGGCGTCGAAGGGAGACGGCGTCGTCGCGGCCAGCGGCACGAGATACGGCCGGCACCCGCTCGGGAAGCTCAGGTCGAACACGTACGCGTCGAGCATGGGGTCGAAGCTGCGTACCGACAAGAACGCCAGATGCTTGCCGTCACGGGTAAACGTCGGCTGGATGTCGGTAAAGCGCAGCGACGTCACGTCGATGACCTCGCCGCCTTCGACGCGGGCGAGCCGGATCTGACGCAGCCCCGACAGGTCTCCCCCGATTCGGGTCAGGCCCGGATGCGACCACGCGAGCCACGCCGAGTCGGGCGAAAACGCCAGCCCGCTCACGTCACCGTCGTCGGAGCGAGCCAACTCGCGAACGTCGCCGCTGGCGGCGTCGACGACGAGTAGCCGACCGTCGTGGCTGGCGACGGCGAGCACCGAACCGTCCGGGGCCGCGGCGAGCTCGAGCACTCGACCGACCTGTCCCGACCCGAAGCGCTGCGCCGAGCCGTCAGAGCCCGGGGCCGCAACGATCTCGATCGCGTCATCGCCGTCGGCGTCGCTCACCCACGCGACCCGATCGGATCCGAGGTTGACCGGCAGCCGTGCGCGGACGCCGGTCTCGCCCATCAACGCGCGAACCGGCCCGTCCCGATGGGTCAGCCACTGGACGGTGCCACGGACCTCGATCGCGCTCGCCCGGCCGGTGGCGTCGGGCGCGACCGAGCCGAGGTGTTTTGCGACGTCGACCGGCTTCGACCGGCGACCCGGTCGACTGCTGCCGAGCGAGATCTCCAGTCGACGCGGCGCCGATGTGCCGGGTTCGTCGATGACCCACAGTGAGCCGGCGGTCTCGTAGACGATGCGAGCTCCGTCGGTGCTGGCATGCCGTACGTAGAACTCGTGTGACGTCAGCGCCGACAGGGTTTGCTCGTCGCGATCGAGGGCGTAGACCTGCGCGATGCCCTCGTGGTCGGACACCACATGGATGCGGTCGCTAACCCACATCGGCCACGGCAGCGACGCGACGTGGTTGGGCAGCAGCCGTTCGAACTCGCCGTCGCCGCGCCGGTCCAGCCACAGCCGGGCGGCGGTGCCTCCGCGGTAGCGCTTCCACCACGCGATGTCGCGGATGTATCCCGCCGGTGAAGCGACCAGGACCTCGCCCGAGGGGCCGAAGGAGACGTCGTTGACGATCCCGAACGGCAGCACCTGGCCCGGCCCACCGTCGAGCGGCAATGCGTACGCGGTGCTGCGGGCCCGGCCGCCTTGCCCGGCGGTGGTGACTGCCACGACCTCGCCGTCCGGCGTCCAACCACGCATCAGGGTGCGCTGCGCCCCCCAGTAGGTCAGGCGCCGGCTGTCACCGCCGTCGACCGGCGCGACGTAGACCTCCGGTGCGCCGTCGCGAGCACTCGTCCACGCCACCGTCGCGCCGTCGGGCGCGAAGTGCGGATAGCTCGCCGGCGATCGATCGGCCGACAGCCGCCAGGCACGGCCACCGGCGACCGGTGCCAGCCACACGTCGTCTTCGGCGACGAAGGTCACGAGATCGCCGTGGAGATGGGGAAAACGCAGATAACCGTCGGGCATGCCCAGACACTAGCTCGGCTGATAGCGTCCGCCTCGAGAGGAGCAGCGCGGATGCCCGTACCGCCACCTTTTCGCCATGTGGTGTTGTGCAACTGGCGAGATACGAGCAACCCCGAAGGCGGCGGATCCGAGCGCTATGTCGAACGAATGGCGCGCGGTCTGGCCGCTCGAGGTTGCCGCGTGACCGTGTGCTGCGCCCGCCACGACAACGCCCCCGACGATGAGATCCGCGACGGCGTCCGCTTCGTTCGTCGCGGCGGCAAGCTCGGCGTCTATCCGAAGACGCTGGCCGGCATCGCCTTGCGCCGGCTCGGCCCGATCGACCTCGTCGTCGACGTGCAAAACGGGATGCCGTTCTTCACTCGCCTGGCCACCGGGCGGCCCGTGGTCGTGCTCGTTCACCACGTCCATCGAGAGCAGTGGCCGGTCGTCTATCCGGGGCCGGCCGGTCGAGTCGGCTGGTGGATCGAGTCGGTGCTGTCGCCGCGCCTCTACGCCGGCTGCCAGTACGTCGCGGTGTCGGCCGCCACGCGCGACGAGCTCGGCGAGCTCGGGATCGACCCTGGTCGGATCGCGGTCGTCCACAACGGAAGCGACCCAGCCCCCGACCTCACCGGCGAACGAGCCGCCACTCCGACGATCTGCGTCGTCGGACGGCTGGTGCCACACAAACGGATCGAGCATGCGATCGACGCCGTCGCACAGCTGCGCGCCCGGTTCCCCGATCTCCGTTGCCGCGTCGCCGGCGCCGGCTGGTGGGAGGAAAGCCTGCAGTCGTACGCCGTCGAGCGCGGCGTCGCCGGCGCCGTCGAGTTCCTCGGGCATGTCGACGAGGCCGCGAAGCACGAGCTCTACGCGAACGCCTGGGTCCAGGCTCTGCCGTCGCTCAAGGAGGGGTGGGGACTCGTCGTCGGCGAGGCTGGCGCGCACGCGACGCCAACGGTGGCCTATCGCTCGGCCCGCGGGACGCGCGAGTCCATCGTCGACGCCGAGTCGGGGATACTCGTCGACTCCCAGGCAGACTTCGTGGGAGCACTAGCTCGACTGTTGAACGACGCGGAGCTTCGCGAGCGACTCGGCAAGGGAGCTCACGAACAGTCCGTGCGCTACAGCTGGCAACACGCCGAGGCGTCGTTCGTCAGCGTCCTCAGTCGGGCGTACGAACGAGGCCGGACCGGCTCGATCGATCCTTAGCCGTCGGTCCCGTACTGCACGACCGATGTCTCGACGGGATCCGGGTCGTCGTCGGCGTTGGTCGTCACGATGGTGACCATCGTGCCGATTGCCAGGCCTGCTCCGACGACGAGCGCAACCGCGCCCGCAAGAATCGATCCCATGCGCGCTCCCTGTCCATCTCCCGCGACGGAGGCTATCAGCCCCGAGGAGCATGCGGTGGCCGCCAGCGTCGTCGAGCCGCGCCGACGATGGCCGTCCCGATCACACCGATCGCCGCGATCCATGCGGCTGCGACCGCCACGACTCGACCGGCGGCAGGCTCCGGAGGATCGGCGATCGGCCCCGGGACGGCATAGACCGCGAGCCGGTCGGACTGCCAGACCGATGTGAGACCGGCGAGCGATACCCCCGCAGGTCCCGCGTCCGACTCGACCACGACGACGCCGATCCCGAGCTCGGCGAGCCGGGCGGCGACCGCGTCCGCGCCGGCATCGCCGGTCAGGGCGGCCTCCACCGCGTCGGCACGCGGATCCTCGCCGTCGATCAGCTCGCCCGAGACGACCAGGTCGTCGTTGACGACGGTGTCGCGGTCATAGAACCTCCCGGCCGGATCCAGCACCGGCTGGTCGTGGTTCCACGACGGCGCGCGATAGGCGGTGAACGGAAGGACGAGGAGGTCGCCGTCGGCCTCGAGCCGGTCGACCGCGCGACCCGCGTCGTGCCACGCATCGGGGTACGACACCGCTCGTAGTCTGTCGCCGGCGCCCCAGGCGAGGTCGGGAAGCAGCGCCAGTGGCCAGACGGCGGCGAGAACGACGGCAAACGTCGCCACGGCCCGACGCGGCCGGTCCGCCAGCGCTTGGACGGCCCAGCCGAAGGCGATCGCCTGACCCAACGCCAGCAGCGGCACGAACCGCGTGCCGTCTCGGAGCAACCCTCCGCCCGGCAGTCGGGCACCCGTCCAACCCACGGCGTCGGACGCGAGCCAGCCGGCCAGGCCGATCGCGAGGCCGATGATCGCCAGGCCGGCGAACGCCACCGCCTCGTGCCGGTCGGCAGCTAGCCAACGCCGCCAACCCCAGACGACCATTGCGGCGACCGTGACGAGACCCAACAGTGCAATCGGGGTGTCGCGGCTGTCCGGCACGACCTCCGCATTCCACACGCCACCGAGACTCAGCAGCGCGCCCAGCCGACCCAGCCAGCCCTCAGGCTCGACACCGAACCGCTCGACGGCGTCGGCGTCGCTGACGGCCCCGCCGGGCATGGCCAGGCCCGCGACTACCCACGGAGCGTTGACCGCCAGCCCGGTGGCCAACACCGCGCCGATCCGGCGTCGTCGCGTAGCGGCCGGGCCGCCCGCCTGGGTCGCCAGCGCGACGGCGATCCCGAGGAGGCCACCGACTGCGCTGGTCGCGCTCGCGGCCAGGCCGATCGCTAGTGCCGACCAAGCCGACCGATCGCCGCGGCGTAGCCGTCGACCGGCGACCACGATCCAGGGCAGCGCGGCGTAACCCACCAGCAGCGGCCAGTGGCCGAGCACGAGCCGCTCGGCCACGAAGGCGTTCCACTCGTACAGGCTGGCCGCGGCGATCGCGGCGGCGGCGCCCTGACCTCGACACACGCGCGCCGCTCCATAGCCAGCCAGGCCGAGGCTCGCGAGCAGGATCGCCTTCTGCAGGAGATGGCCGGGTACGACGTTGTCGACGACCGCGACGACCGCGTCCGACGGCACCGCCCGAGGCAGCGCCGTGCCGAGGCCCCACGCGTCCCGGTCGAGCGCGAGATTCGGCACCCACACCATGTCGTAGCTGAGGACATACCCGGGGGCGAGCGCTGGGCCGCAGATCACGAGCGCGAGCAGCCACGGCCAGGCCGCCACCAACACTCGCACTCGCCGCGACATGCGTCGGTCCGCCTCCCTGCCGCTCCCGTCCGGGCCGGACTATCCTCTCCCGGTCCCTGAAAGAGACGGAGCCGCCATGCCGCTGCCACCCGCTGGCCTGCGCGCCAGGCTGGCCGATGCCGGCATCGTCGCCGTGTCGATCACCGCGATGAACCTCGCTACGTACGGCTTCACGCTGATCGCTGCGCGGCTCCTCGAGCCGAAGTACTTCGGTGAGCTGACCGCGTTGATGGGCATCATCCTGGTCGGCAACGTCGCATCGCTCGGCTTGCAGGCTACGACCGCGCGCCGGCTCGCCACCCGAGATCCCAAGGATCATCCGGCCGTCATCGCCGCAGCCCGCCGGGCGACTTGGATCGCGGCCGCGATCGTGTCAGCGGTCGCGTTGGCCCTGGCGCCGGTCCTGCGCGAGGTGCTCGCGCTGTCGTCGTGGTGGTCGATGGTGTTCGTGGCCGGCACGCTCGTCCCGCTCACGGTCTTCGGCACCGAGGCCGGTGTCGCCCAAGGCAGCCGGCGATGGAGCCGCCTGGCGGTGCTCTATGCGGCGGTCGGCCTCGGGCGACTTGTCTTCGGCTCGCTCGCCGCCGTCGTCGAGCCGCGGCCAAGCATCGTCATGCTGGGCGTGCTGCTCGGCACCGTCGTACCCGTCCTGGCGGGCTGGTCGCTGCTACGACCACGTCCGCCGGACACCGAACCCCCGGCCGATTCCGCGAGTCGGGCCGTCCTCGTCGAGACCATCCACGGCACGCATGCGCTCCTGGCCTACTTCGCGCTCACCAACGCCGACGCGGTCCTCGCCCGCGTGATCTTCAGCCCCCACGACAGCGGGGTCTATGCGGCCGGGCTGATCGTCACCAAGGCCTGCCTGTTCCTCCCCCAGTTCGTCACCGTGGTCGCCTTTCCCGACCTGGCACAGGCGGTGGACCGTCGCACCCGACAGGTCGCGGCAACGATCATCGCCGCCCTCGGAGCCGCGGTCGTCGCCGGCGTCTGGCTGCTCCCCGACCTCGCGCTGGCGTTCGTCGGCGGCGACGACTACGCCGAGGTCCAGTCGCTCCTGCCGCTGTTCGCGATCGAGGGCTCGATGTTCGCCTTAGTGCAGTTGCTGTTGTACGACGCACTGGCTCGACGGAGTCGGATCATCGTGGTCGCCCTGTGGACCGCGCTCGCCGTCGCGACCGCGATCGCGCTGACGGCGGTCGACCAGATCGACGTCCTGCCCGTCGTCGTCACCGCGGCAGCCGCGGGTGTCGCCTTGGCCGCCGTCTTCCAAATGCGGCCACGCCTCTCGCGGGGGCGGTAGACGCCGCGGCCCACGCGTCCCACCGTTAGTGGGCGGCCTCGTGCCAGCTCCGACCGGTGCCGACCGAGACGTCCAACGCGACGGTGAGGTCGGCCGCCCCGGCCATCTGGGAGCGGACCAGCTCGGTCACCTGCTCGAGCTCCCCCGGCGCGACCTCGAGCAGCAGTTCGTCGTGCACCTGGAGCAACATCCGCGACGCGAGTCCGGCTTGGAGAATCGCCTCGTGAACGCGGAGCATCGCCACCTTGATGATGTCGGCCGCCGACCCCTGGATCGGAGCATTGAGCGCCATCCGCTCGGCCATCTGCCGCCGCTGCCGGTTGTCACTGGTCAGGTCCGGCAAATAGCGCCGCCGACCCATGATCGTCTCGGTGAACGTGGTCCGGCGGGCCTCGCCGACGACGCCGTGCAGATAGTCGCGGATGCCGCCGAAGCGCTCGAAGTATTCGTCCATCAGACCCTGCGCCTCGCGGGGTTCGATGCCGAGCTGCTGGGAGAGTCCGTACGACGACAGGCCATAGGCCAGGCCGTAGTTCATCGCCTTGATCTTGCTCCGCATCTCGCCGTTGACCTGCTCGGGATCGACGTCGAACACCCGAGCTGCCGTCACGGCGTGGAAGTCCATGCCGGACTGGAACGCCTCGATGATGTTGGCGTCCTCCGACAGATGCGCCATGATCCGCATCTCGATCTGGCTGTAGTCGGCCGTCAGCAACGTCTCGTAGCCGTCGCCGACGATGAACGCGGTCCGGATCCGACGCCCCGACTCGGTTCGGATCGGCACGTTTTGCAGGTTGGGGTCGGTCGAGGCGAGCCGTCCGGTGGCAGCGACCGTCTGGATGAACGTCGTGTGGATCCGGCCGTCGTCGGCGATCGTCTTGCGCAAACCCTCGACGGTCGATCGCAGCTTGCTCGCGTCTCGATGCGCAAGCAGGTGCTGGAGGAACGGGTGCTCCGTCTTGGCATAGAGCCCCTGCAGCGACTCGGCGTCGGTCGTGTAGCCGGTCTTGGTGCGCTTGGTCTTGGGCATGGCGAGCTCGTCGAACAACACGACCTGCAGCTGCTTCGGCGAGCCCAGGTTGATCTGCTTGCCGATGACGGCGTAAGCGTCCTCGGCGGCCGCCCGAACATGCTCGGCGAACTCGTCCTCGAGCTCGGCGAGAACGTCGTCGTCGACGGCGATGCCGACCCGCTCCATGTCGGCGAGCACGTCGACGAGCGGCAGCTCCACGTCGCGCATGAGAGTTGCGCCGCCGCGCTGCTCGACCTCGGCTTCGAACACCTCCGCCAGGTCGACGGCGGCCCGCGCCCGAACCATGTCGGCCTCGGTGCTGGCGCCCTCGTCGACGTCGAGAGTCAACTGGTCGCCGTCGGCGTCGTCGCGCAGCTCTCGATGTAGGTAGCGCAGCGAGAGGTCGGCCAAGTCGTAGGACCGCTGATCGGGCCGGGCCAGATAGGCCGCGATCGCGGTGTCGCAGGCGAGCCCCCTCAGAGTCCAGCCCTGGGCCGCCAGCGCGTGCATCGGCCCTTTGGCGTCATGCATGACCTTCGGCCGGTCGGGGTCGGCCAGCCATCCAGCCAGCGCCTGATCGTCGTCGGGTGACATCGCGGGCACGTCGATCCACGCGGCCGGACCGTCGGGATGGGCGAGGCCGACGGCGTCGACTCGACCCGTGCCGCGCCCCCACCAGCCCTTGACCGCGACGCCGAGCCGCTGTGACGCGCCGCCGTATTTGGCCAGCCATTCGGTGAGCGCACCCGGGGCCAGGCGCTCGCCGTCGACTGTCAACGCCGACCTGGCCTGCGGCTCGTCGACCGACAAGTACTCGAACAAGCGGTCGCGGAGCACCCGAAACTCCAGGCTGTCGAACACCTGGTGGATGGCGTCTCGATCCCACGGCTGCATCTCGAGCTCGGCGGGTTTCAGGTCCAGCTCGAGGTCGCGCACCAGCGCATTGACCCGACGGTTGCGCAGCACGTCGGACAGGTGCTCCCGCAGCGAGTCGCCGGCCTTGCCCTTGATCTGGTCGACCTGGGCGATCACGCCGTCGAGCCCGTCGAACTGGCCGAGCCACTTGGCGGCCGTCTTCGGGCCGACGCCGGGGACGCCGGGCAGGTTGTCGCTCGTCTCGCCCACGAGAGCGGCGAGGTCGGGATAGCGCTCGGGCCGAACGCCGTACTTCTCGTCGACGGCGTCCGGGGTCATCCGCTTGAGCTCCGAAACGCCGCGGATGGCGTAGAGCACCGTCGTCTGGCCGGTGACCAGCTGGAACGTGTCGCGGTCACCGGTGCAGATCAGGACCTCGAAGCCATCGGCCTCGGCCCGGGTGGCCAGCGTGGCGATCACGTCGTCGGCTTCGAACCCCTCCATCTCGACACTCGGGATATGCAGCGCGCCGAGGACCTCCTTGACGAGGGAGACCTGGCCGCTGAACTCGGGCGGCGACTTGCTGCGGTTGGCCTTGTAGTCGGCGTATTCGGCGAGCCGGAAGGTCTGCCGCGACACATCGAAGGCCACCGCGACGTGGGTCGGCTGCTCGTCGCGGAGCACGTTGATGAGCATCGAGGTGAACCCGTAGACCGCGTTGGTGTGCTGCCCCGTCGTGGTCGAAAAGTTTTCGACGGGCAGCGCGAAGAATGCCCGGTAGGCCACCGAGTGGCCGTCGATCAGAAGCAGTCGAGGTTGCTTGGCGTCACCCACGGCAGCGACTCTAACCGGCGCTCCCGACAGGCGTTAGGGGAGCACGGACTGCGACGCTACGGCGCGACGGCGTCGCGGGTCCGCCGCCGCCGTAGCCGCCGTCGGGCCGCAACCAGCCGACCGGTGCCGGCGGCCCGCAGGCCGTCGGTGGGATTCGCCGTGAGCGGGATGACGGCGGCGCCGGCGAGACGTGCCCGCAGCGCGCCCACCGAGACGCCGCGCAGCACGGCCACCTGGCAGAAGCCCAGACGGGCCAGGAAGCGATGAGCCTCCCGGCTGCTGGCCGGCGTCGTGGCGATGAGATGCGCCGACTTGGTGTCCTCGGCCCATGAGGTCGCGGCGGTCAGGAGAGCCGATGCGATGCCCCGACGGCGGTGCCCCGCGCGGACATGCAGGTGCGAGATGTGGATCGCCTGCGTGAGCTGGATCGGCGAGATCGGGGCCCGACGCAGGTGGAGGGCGCCGATGATCTTGCTGTCGGCCTCCGCCACGAGCAGCAGCTCGTCGGGATCGCCGTCGACCCGCGCGATCGCCTCGGCAGCCTCGTCGTATGCCTCCGGACGGACCTCGACGACGGCCGCGCCCTCGGCGGGAGCGCTGTCGTCTTGATCGCTGGCCTCGGTCCACACATCCACGAGATCGCCGGCATCGGCCGGTCGAGCGACTCGCACCCCTACGACGGTACGCGCCACGGGTCCCGCTCCTTTACGCATCAGGGCAGGATCCTTCGCGGACCACGCCAAGGCTGAACAGATTACTCCCGAGCGGCTGTTTATGACCGGGCCATGGTCGATTCTGCCCAACCGTTCAAGCACTTGGGAACCTGCTCGCGAAAATCGACGTGTACGTCGGATAAGCCGGCTTCACACGATAAGGCGAGTGCTGACCCCACACTCCATCACCCAGCGTCACCGGCGAACGCCGCACGTAAACGAAGTGTTGCGATTCGCAGCCGGGTGGGGCGCGCCGGTCCCGCTCAGACACGATGGCCGCTATGCTCCCCACGCTGATTCGGGACATCAGCCTGACCTGGTGGCATCTGCCACCGCGCAGCCGAAAGGACGGGAGTCGTTCGTGCGTCAGCCCCTCATCCGCACGTTCGGGCTGCTGACAGCCGTCGTCATCGCGGTCCTGACCACCGCGACGGCGTCCAGCGCCGCCGCCGCAGCCCCCGCGAAGCAACAGGACGCGGTCAACATCGTCGGGATATTGCTCGACAACCGTACGACGCCCAAGACCCCGGTCGCCGGCGTCAAGATCACCGTCCTCGACGACGAGGGCAACGTCGTCGGCGAGGACCTCAGCGGCAAGGACGGCCGATTCAAGATCCCGATCGGCGACGCGATCAAGGTCTTGGGAAACACGTACACGGTGCGCCTCGACGACTCGACGTTGCCTGAGGACTCGTATCTCACCGATCCCGATGCCATCGAGCGCAGCTTCCAGATCAAGACCGACCAGGACTATGCGGTCAACTTCGACATCGGTCCGGACATCTTCGCCGAGGATCCGTGGTACGAGCAGGCGCTGGACCTTGCCGTCAGCGGCATCCTGCTCGGCCTGCTCCTGGCACTGGCGTCGCTCGGACTCTCCATGGTCTTCGGCACGACCGGTCTGACGAACTTCGCGCACGGTGAGCTCGTGACGTTCGGCGCCGTCGTCGCGTACTTCTTCGACTCCGACCTCGGCGTCCCCGTGATCCTGGCCGGCATCATCGCCGTCATCTTGTCCGGCGCCTTTGGCTGGGCGCAGGATGCCGGCCTGTGGCGCCCGCTGCGGCGACGTGGGACGGGCTTGATCGCGATGATGATCGTGAGCATCGGCCTGGGGCTGTTCCTCCGCAACGTCTACCAGTACCTCTTCGGCGCCGACAGCCACAACTACACGCAGTACGCGACCGTGGCGCCCTGGACCATCGGCCCGATCGACCTGACACCCAAGGACTTCATCGCCGGCGTCTTGTGCATCGTCATCCTGGTCGCGGTCTCGCTGGTCGTCACCAAGACTCGGCTCGGGAAGGCCACCCGTGCGGTCTCCGACAGCCCGTCGCTCGCCGCCTCGTCCGGCATTAACGTCAACCAGGTGATCACGATCGTCTGGGTCGTCGGCGCGGCGTTGGCCGGTGCCGGCGGTTTCCTGTTCGGCCTGACGCAGAGCTTCGACTATCAGGTCGGCTTCAAGATCCTGCTGCTGATCTTCGCGGCCGTCATCCTCGGCGGCCTCGGCACGATCTGGGGGGTCATGGTGGGCTCGTTGATCGTCGGACTCGCCGTCGAGGAGTCCACGCTGATCATCCCGGCCGAGCTGAAGTACACCGGTGCTTTGGTGCTGTTGATTCTGGTTCTGCTCGTACGTCCGCAGGGCATTCTCGGTCGTCGTGAACGGATTGGGTGAGGAGGTAGACGATGAGCTGGATTGATGTTTTCTCCCAATCGTTCGAGCAGATGATCGGGCCGAGCGCGGTGTTCTACTGCCTCGCAGCGATCGGGCTCAATGTGCACTTCGGCTACACCGGACTGCTCAACTTCGGCCAATCGGCCTTCATGATGGTGGCGGCCTACGCACTCGGCTCGATGGTTGCCACCTGGGACCTGAGCTTCTGGATCGGCATCTTGGTCGGCTTCGGCGGCGTCGCGGTATTGGCCCTGATACTCGGTCTGCCCACGCTGCGATTGCGCGCCGACTATCTTGCGATCGTCACCATCGCCGCGGCGGAAGCGATCCGTCAGATCCTCGGCTCGGTGAGCCTGGTCGAATACTTCAACGGCCAGGACGGCCTGTTCGGATTCCAGCAGACCTTCATAGACCTGAATCCGTTCGGCGACAGCGTCGGCTTCACCCTCGGCGGTCTCACGATCAACTGGAGTGCCTACGACTTCTTTGTCATGGTCGTCGGCTGGACTTTGATCGCCATCTCATGCCTGATCGTCTTCTTGCTGATGCGTAGCCCGTGGGGACGCGTGGTGAAGGGCGTCCGTGAAGACGAAGAAGCGGTGCGCAGCCTCGGCAAGAACGTCTATGCCTTAAAGATGCAGTCGCTGACGATCGGCGGCATGTTCGGTGGTCTGGCGGGGTTCATGACCGCGCTGGCACACAACCCGGCGCCGTCGGACTTCGCGACAGATACGACATTCTTCGCCTGGACGATCCTGCTGCTGGGCGGCGCCGCTCGCGTGTTCGGACCCGTCGCCGGCGCCATAATCTTCTGGTTCTTCATCAGCTGGCTCGATCTGTTCTTCGACAAGGCGACGGCGGAGAACCTCATCCCGGACGCGATCATGGATGCCAATCAGGCGAGTCTGATGCGGCTGATCGTGCTCGGTTTGGTTCTGATGCTCTTGATGATCTTCCGGCCGCAAGGCATCTTTGGAGACCGGAAGGAGTTGGCGATCGATGCCCGCTGACAACCCAGCGCCTGCCGGCTCCGAGCCGACCGCGCTCGACTCGGCCGCAACCGACCAGGGGTCGGCCAAGTCGGAGCCGATCCTCACGGCCGACGGCGTGAAGCGGACCTTCGGCGGCCTTGTCGCCGTCGACGTCGATCACGTCGAGATTCAGCGCAGCATCATCACGGCGCTGATCGGACCCAACGGGGCAGGCAAGACCACGTTCTTCAACCTGCTGACGGGCTTCGACAAACCCGATCAGGGAACCTGGTCGTTCAACGGCACCGACATCACGGGGCGTCCCGCCTACCGGGTCGCTCGTTCCGGCATGGTGCGCACGTTCCAGCTCACCAAGGCGCTGTCGCGGCTGACCGTCCTCGAAAACATGCGTCTGGGCGCCAAAGAACAGCGTGGCGAACGTCTGTGGACCGCCATGCTGCGGTTTCTCTGGCGCGGTCAGGAGGCCGCGATCACCGAGCAGGCGCAGGGCCTGCTCAAGCGCTTCCGCCTCCACGACATGCAGGGCGATTTCGCCGGGTCACTGTCGGGCGGCCAGCGCAAGCTTTTGGAGATGGCCCGCGCGCTGATGGCCGAGCCAGAGCTCATCATGCTCGACGAGCCGATGGCCGGGGTCAACCCGGCCTTGAAGCAGTCGTTGCTCGGCCATGTGAAGTCGCTGCGCGACGACGGCATGACCGTGTTCTTCGTCGAGCACGACATGGACATGGTGCGCGATATCTCTGACCGGGTCATCGTCATGGCGCAGGGCCGGATCATCGCCGAAGGCCCCCCAGACGTCGTGATGAGCGACCAGCGAGTCATCGACGCCTATCTCGGCGCTCATCACGACGCGACCCTGACGGTCGAGGAAGAAGAAGAGATTCTCGCGAGGGCGCACGACGAGCTCACGAGCGACCAAGACCCCAAGGACACGCCATGACCGCAGACTCGACCGAGGACGTCACGGCTCCGGAGTCCAGCGACCGCGCGGCGACGTCGAGGCGCGACATGCCCGAGGACGCGATCCTGCGGGCCGACAGCCTAGTCGCCGGATACCTGCCGGGCATCAACATCCTCAACGGTTCCGACCTCTATTGCCGTCGGGGCGAGCTCGTCGGCGTGATCGGACCCAACGGCGCCGGCAAGTCCACGCTCCTCAAGGCGATCTTCGGCCTGGTCCAGGTCGGCAGCGGCTCCGTCTGGCTCAACGACCTCGAGATCACCAACTGGCGAGCCGACCGTCTGGTCGCGCAAGGCATCGGCTATGTCCCGCAGACCAACAACGTCTTCCCGTCGTTGACGATCGCAGAAAACCTCGAGATGGGCGTGTTCCAGCAGCCGAAGAAGTTCAAGGAGCGCTTCGAGGTCGTCGCCGAACTCTTCCCAACCCTGGGCGAACGACGCAACCAGCGCGCCGGCTCGCTGTCGGGCGGCGAGCGGCAGATGGTCGCAATGGGCCGCGCGCTCATGATGGAGCCGTCCGTCCTGCTACTCGACGAGCCGTCCGCGGGCCTCTCCCCCGCGCTGCAGGACGAGGTCTTTGTCATGACCAAGCGGATCAACGGCACCGGCGTCTCGGTCGTCATGGTCGAACAAAACGCCAAGCGTTGCCTGCAGATCTGCGACCGGGGCTACGTCCTCGACCAGGGTGCCAACGCGTACACCGCGACCGGTGAGCAGCTCATGAACGACCCCAAAGTGATCGAGCTCTACCTCGGCACACTCGCCCGCGCCTGACCCGGCGCAGCGTCACGTCCTCTATCACGACATACCTACGTGCACGCCACGGCATATAAGCGAACGGCCCCGGACTCTCGTCCGGGGCCGTCGCACATCACGTGACCGGTACGTCGATCAGATCACGCCGGTGACGTACTCGATGTTCTTGTAGGTGTTGTTGTTCTCGTACTGGAAGATGCCGATCGTCGCCTTCGACGGGCTACCGGTGTCGTTGAGGTCACAGGGACCCGAGACGCCGTCGTAGTCGATGTCTTGGCCATCCTCGAGCAGGCCGACGCACTCCGAGTATTCGGTGCACACCGTGCCATCACGCGAGATGTTGATCAGCTCGGACCCGATGGCCTCTCCAGCGTCGGAGCCGGCGGCCGTCGCGGCCAGGGCCGACATGATCGTCGCGTCGTAGGACTCCGGACCGTAGGTGAAGTCCTTCAGCTTCGGGTCGGTGTCGAGCAGACGCTGCTTGAAGTCGTTGGTCAGCTCGGCACCCGGGTAGGTGCACTTGGATCCCGCGAGCGTTCCCGGATCGAAGTCTGCCGAGTAGTCGGCGCAGTTGCCGTCGACCAGGTAGACCGGAATGTCCTGCGGACCCACGCCAGAAGCAATCAGGCGCGGCACGATCTTCGTCGTCTCGTTGAACGCGATCAGGACGATGGCATCCGGGTTGCTGGACGCGACCTCGTTGACCTCGGCCGTGAACTGCGTGGCGTCGGCGTTGTAGAGCGTCTTGGTGGAAACCGTCGCGCCCTGCTCCTCGATCGTCTTGGCGACATTTTCGGCCAGCGCCTCGCCGTAGGAGTCCTGACGGGCCATGATCGCGATGTTTTGCGCACCGTCGTCGACGACGAGGTTGCCCATCACGGCGCCCTGCAGCACGTCGGACGGAGCGGTACGGAAGTAGAGGTCGTGATCGTCGTAGGTGTCGAACTCGGTCGACGTGTTGGCCGGCGAGAAGTGCACCACGCCCGCACCGGTGATCTTGTCGATCACGCTGAGCGACACGCTGGACGACGCGGCACCGACGATGACGTCGGCACCCTGGTCGAGCAACTTGTCGGTCGAACCCGGTGCGATGTTGGGCGTGCCGTCACCGGAGTCGGCGTCGACACCCGTGACCTGCTGACCCAAGACGCCGCCGGCCTGGTTGATGTCGTCGATGGCGAGATCGACGCCGGCGAACTCGGGCGGGCCGAGGAAGGCAAGGTCACCCGTGGACGGCAGCAGGCTGCCGACCACGAGGGTGCCGTCGCCTTGCGCCGTCGACCCTGTGCCGGATTCTGAAGGAGACTCCTCGCCGCCACCTGCGGTGTCATCGCCACCGCTGTCGTCGTCGTCACTGCCGCATGAGGCCAGGATCAGAGTCGCTGCTGCACCGGCGGCGGCCAGCCGCCAGGCGGATTGAAGGCGAGTCATCGACCCTCCGTTTTCAGTGGGATCCGGGCACCCTCTAGGGCCGCCCGGACTGGTCTGGACTCTGCGAAACTAGCGCGTCACCACTCAGCTGAGCAGGGCCAGTCGGCATGTTTGCCAAGTTGTAACATCGGCGCTCGAATCAAGCTTCGTCACACGTCGGACGTCAAATTCGGTCCCTGCGAGATGACGCCATCGGCGACCGCCCGCATCGACAGCCTCAGATCCATCGCGGTTTTCTGCAGCCAGCGAAAGGCTTCCGGCTCGGATAGTCCCAACTTGTCCTGCAGGATGCCTTTGGCGCGATCGACCACCTTGCGTGTTTCGAGACGTTCGGTGAGGTCGTCGACCTCCGACTCGAGCTGCGCCATCTCGGTAAACCGGCTGAGCGCGATCTCGATGGCCGGCACCAGGTCGGACTTGTTGAACGGTTTGACCAGGTACGCCATCGCGCCGGCGTCCCGAGCCCGCTCCACCAGGTCTCGCTGGCTGAACGCCGTCAGGATCACCACGGGAGCAATGCGCTTCGCCGCCACCTGTTCGGCGGCGGAGATGCCGTCGAGTTTCGGCATCTTGACGTCGAACACCGCGAGGTCGGGTCGCAGCTCCTCGACCAGCGCCACCGCCGACTCACCGTCGCCAGCCTGGCCGACGACCTCGTAGCCGGCCTCCCCCAGCATCTCGGCTAGGTCGAGCCGGATCAGCGCCTCGTCCTCGGCGATGACCACCCTACGGCGCTCCTCGCCGGATTGCTCGGTGCTCGTGCTGTCCGGGGCCACACTCGAAGGCTACTGTGTCGTGGCCACGCACTAGGGACGCCATCAGCGCTTGGGACCGATCATGCGATCGAGCGCCACGACCGACTCCCGTCGCGCCACCGAGATCGTGAGCCGGTTGGATTGTCGCCATGCGATGCCGCACAGATCGAGTGCCCAACACGCCAGCCAACGAATGTCGTCCGACGTGTTCTTGAAGAACTAACGCGGGTACTCGTAGCGCTTCGACTTGCCCGCGACCTGCCGGACGACCGTGTTGATGGTCCGGCAACCGTCCGAGTGAAACAACCCCCGAAGGAAGCGGTCGGGGTGCCGCTCCACGATCTCGACCTGCCAGCGTTCCAACGTGATGAGCCGGGTGTGCTTTCGGCCCGAGCCGTGTTGGGGAACAGGCAAGGCCAATGCTTCCAGGCAGATGCGAGTAGGCCGGCTCGTCAAGTGGCGCGCCATGACAGCGCGGGCACCCGGTACCCGTACTCGCGGTCGAGTCACCGCGCGGGAGGCCGCGACGTTGATATAGACGCCGCCACCGTCGGATCGTCTTGACGGCAACGCCGTGGATTTCGGCATTTTGCCGATCGAGAAAGCCGAGATCTGACAACCAGAGAGCGCTATCGACCGTCTCCTGCGGTCTGATGTGCGGCGACACATCTCAGCTTCACAGCCGGCACCGACAATGCGGAGCAGGCTGCCATCACCGATGGTGCCGGGTGTGGGACTCGAACCCACACGTCCTTTCGGACAATGGTGTTTGAGACCATCATGTCTGCCTATTCCATCAACCCGGCGCGCCTACCAGTCTAGGATGCGACGCTTACCCTCTCATACGCCTAGGCTCCGGTACGACGCTCCCTGCACAGATCAGGCCTTCTCCGATCGGCGATAGGCCGGGGCGACCTCGTTGATCGCGTCGCCCATGCGGTGGATGCGCATCGCGTTGGTCGACCCGGGGATGCCCGGCGGGCTGCCGGCGACTATGACGACCTGCTGTCCTTGCGTCACTCGCCCGATGGCCAGCAGGCTTCGGTCGACTTGCATCACCATCTGGTCGGTGTGCTCGACCTTGGGCACGAGGAAGGTCTCGACGCCCCACGACAGGGCGAGCTGCGACCGTACGGCGGGCTCCGGTGCGAATGCCAGGACGGGTACCCGGGAGCGATAGCGCACCATGCGACGAGCCGTGTCACCCGATGCGGTGAACGCCACCATGTAACGCGCGTCGACCGCCTCGGCCACCTCCGCCGCCGCCTTGCAGATGATGCCGCCACGGGTCTTGGGTCGCCAGTCGATGGCCGCCATCTGGTTCAGGCCGTGGTCCTCGGTCGATTCGATGACGCGGGCCATGGTGCGAACCGCGTCGATCGGATATTCGCCGACGCTGGTCTCCCCCGACAGCATGACCGCGTCGGCGCCGTCGAGCACCGCGTTGGCGACGTCGGACGCTTCGGCCCGGGTCGGCCGCGGACTGGTGATCATCGACTCCAGCATCTGGGTCGCGACGATGACGGGCTTCGCGTTGCGCCGAGCCTTGTCGATGATTCGCTTCTGCACCAACGGCACCTGCTCGAGCGGAAGCTCCACGCCGAGGTCGCCGCGCGCCACCATGAAACCGTCGAACGCCGCGATGATCTCGTCGAGGTTGTCGACCGCCTGCGGCTTCTCGATCTTGGCGATTACCGGCAGCGGGTGACTTTCTTCGGTCATGATCCTGCGTACGTCGTCGACGTCGCGCGCGGATCGTACGAACGACAGCGCCACCATGTCGACGCACAGGTGCAGGGCCCAGCGCAGATCTTCGATGTCTTTCTCCGACATCGTCGGCACGCTGACGTCGACGCCGGGCAGGTTGAGGCCCTTGTGGTCGCTGACCTGACCTCCGACCTCGACGACGGTCTGAACGTCGGTGTCGTCGACATCGGTGACACGGAGTCGGATCCGGCCGTCGTCGACGAGGATCATCTCGCCCTTGGCGACGTCGCGCGGCAGTCCCGCGTGGGTCGTGCCGCAGGTCGTCCGGTCGCCCGGCACGTCGCGGGTCGTGATCGTGAACGGCGCACCCGGTTGCAGGTCGACCGGCCCAGAGGCGAAGCGATCGAGCCGGATCTTCGGCCCCTGCAGGTCGGCGAGGATGCCGATCGCCCGGCCGGTCTGGTCGGAGGCTTCGCGTACGAGTCGGTAGACCTTCTCGTGGTCGGCATGCGTGCCGTGGCTCAAGTTGAGTCGAGCGACGTCCATGCCGGCGTCGACGAGTTGGCGAATGGATTCGCGGGACGAGGTTGCGGGACCGAGGGTGCAGACGATTTTGGCTCTACGCACGGCTCCAGCCTAGACCGCGGCCTCCGTGGGGAAGCCTGCGCCAACCCGGTTTTGGCGCAGGGGACCCCAGCGCCAATAGGTTCGGCGCAGGGGACCCCCGCGCCAACCCACCTAGACCGCCAGCGGTCGCTCCGACGGCGGGATCGGAGCGGGCAGCGTGGTCGAGCCGGACAGGTAAGCGTCGACACCGGCGGCGCAGGCGCGGCCTTCGGCGATGGCCCACACGATCAGCGACTGACCGCGACCGGCGTCGCCCGCGACAAAGACGCCGGGCACGTTGGTCGCGTACGCGTCGTCTCGCAGGATCAGCCCGCGCTCGTCGAGGTCGACCTCGAGCTCGTCCAGCAGCAGCCCCTGCTCCGGTCCGGTGTAGCCCATCGCCAGCAGCACCAGCTGCGCCGGGATCTCGCGCTCGGTGCCCTCGACCTCGGTCCACGTACCGTCGTCGAGCCGGCGGGCCTCGGCGAGCCGGAGCGCCCGCACGTCGCCGTCGTCGCCGACGAAGCCGATCGTCGACGAAGCGAACACCCGATCACCGGCCTCCTCGTAGGCTGGCGACGTTCGGAAGATCATCGGGTACGTCGGCCACGGCCACTCGTCGGGGCGCTCCCCCGGCGGCCTCGCCTTGTGTTCGAGCTGGGTGATCGACCGGGCGCCCTGACGGGTCGCGGTGCCGAGGCAGTCGGCGCCGGTGTCGCCACCGCCGATGATCACGACGTCCTTACCAGCCGCCGTCGGCGCGACCTCGACCGGCTCGCCGAGCGCCGCACGGTTGCCCGGCGGCAGGTAATCCATCGCGTAGACCACGCCGCCGAGCTCGCGGCCGGACACGGGAAGCTCGCGCGGCTTGTGCGCCCCGATCGCGAGCACCACGGCGTCATAGCGCTCCCGCAGCGATGCGACGGTGATGTCGCGCCCGACGTCGACGCCGCAGCGGAAGACCGTCCCCTCGCGCCGCATCTGCTCGATACGCCGGTCGACATGGCTCTTTTCCATCTTGAACTCGGGGATGCCGTAGCGCATCAGCCCGCCGGGCTTGTCGTCCCGCTCGTAGACGGCGACCGTGTGACCGGCCCGGGTCAGCTGCTGTGCGGCCGCCAGCCCAGCCGGGCCGGACCCGACGACCGCGACGGTCCGGCCGGTCAGCCATTCCGGCGGCTGCGGGTGCACGTACCCGGAGTCCCAAGCCTTGTCGATGATCGACACCTCGACGTTTTTGATCGTGACGGCGTCCTGGTTGATCGCGACGACACAGGCCGACTCGCACGGCGCCGGGCAGAGCCGACCGGTGAACTCCGGGAAGTTGTTGGTGGCGTGCAGCCGCTCGATCGCCTTCTGCCAGTCGCCTCGCCAGACCAGATCGTTCCACTCCGGAATCAGGTTGCCGAGCGGGCAGCCGGAGTGACAGAAGGGGACCCCGCAGTCCATGCAGCGGCCGGCCTGCTCCGAGATGATCGGCAGCAGCGAGCGCCCGATGCCGCCCTCCGGGTAGACCTCGCTCCAGTCGTTGACCCGCTCGTCGATCGGCCGCTTCTCGGCCTCCTGGCGCGGGACCTTCATGAAGCCTCGCGGATCAGGCATTGGCCGCCTCCATCATCGCCCTGGTGGTCGCCGTCTCGTCGAGCCCGGCTTCCTCCGCGGCCGCTTTGGCCTCCATCACCTTGCGGTAGTTGACCGGCATCACCTCGGTGAAGCGCTCGAGGGCCGCCGGCCAGTCGTCGAGGAGCGCCCGGGCCACGGTCGATCCGGTCTCGTCGGCGTGGCGCTGGACGAGCGCACGTACTTGCTCGGCCGCGTCGTCGCTCAGTGGGCTCAGCTCGACCAGGGCCGGGTTGACCCGATGCTCGGCGAGGTTGAGTACGTACGCGACGCCGCCGCTCATGCCGGCCGCGAAGTTGCGTCCGGTCGAGCCGAGGATCACCACGATGCCGCCGGTCATGTACTCGCAGCCGTGGTCGCCGACGCCTTCGACGACCGCGGTGGCGCCGGAATTGCGTACGCAGAACCGCTCACCGACCTGTCCGCGGATGAACAGCTCACCGCCGGTCGCGCCATAGGCGATCACGTTGCCGGCGACGATGTGCTCCTCGGCGGCGAACGTGGCGGATCGGTCCGGGCGTACGACGACCCGCCCACCCGACAGGCCCTTCGCGAGGTAGTCGTTGGCGTCACCCTCGAGCCGAAGCGTGATGCCCCGCGGCACGAACGCGCCGAACGACTGTCCGGCCGATCCGACCAGCGTGATGTCGATGGCGTCGTCGGCAAGCCCCTGGCCACCGTGGCGCTTGGTCAGCTCGTGACCGAGGATCGTGCCGACGGTGCGATTGACGTTGCGGATCGGCACCCGAGCTCGCATCGGCTTGCCGCCGTCGAGGGCCGCGCCCGCCAGCTCGACGAGCTTGTTGTCGAGTGCCTTGTCGAGGCCGTGGTCTTGCGTCGTCGTCGAGCGTCGGGCCGTCCCGTCGGAGAGCTCCGGCACGTGCAGGATCGGCGCCAGATCGAGCCCACTCGCCTTCCAGTGGTCGATCGCGTCGGCGGCGTCCAGCGCCTCGGCATGCCCAATCGCCTCGTCCAGGCTGCGGAATCCCAGGGCCGCGAGGTATTCCCGGACCTCCTCAGCGACGAACTCGAAGAAGTTGACGACGTGCTCGGCCTTGCCTTCGTACTTGGCCCGCAGCTCCGGGTTTTGGGTCGCGACGCCGACCGGGCAGGTGTCGAGGTGGCAGACCCGCATCATGATGCAACCCGAAACGACCAGCGGCGCCGTGGCGAAGCCGTACTCCTCCGCCCCCAGCAGCGCCGCCACGATCACGTCGCGCCCGGTCTTGAGCTGCCCGTCGGTCTGCACCACGATCCGGTCGCGCAGGCCGTTGAGCAGCAGGGTTTGTTGGGTCTCGGCGACGCCGAGCTCCCACGGGCCGCCGGCGTGCTTGAGCGACGTCAGGGGCGCGGCACCGGTGCCGCCGTCGTGGCCCGAGATGAGCACGACGTCGGCATGTGCCTTGGAGACACCGGCCGCGACCGTACCGACGCCGACCTCGGCCGTGAGCTTCACGTGGATCCGAGCCGCCGGGTTGGCGTTCTTGAGGTCGTGGATGAGCTGCTTGAGGTCCTCGATCGAGTAGATGTCGTGGTGGGGCGGCGGCGAGATCAGCTCGACACCGGTCGTCGAGTGCCGGGTCTTCGCGATCCAGGGATAGACCTTCGACCCGGGTAGTTGACCGCCCTCGCCCGGCTTGGCGCCCTGCGCCATCTTGATCTGGATGTCGTCGGCGCGGGTGAGGTATTCAGCGGTCACGCCGAACCGGCCGGAGGCGACCTGCTTGATGGCGCTGCGACGCTCCGGGTCGTAGAGCCGCTCGACGTCTTCGCCGCCCTCGCCCGTGTTGGATCGGGCGCCGATCCGGTTCATCGCGATCGCGAGCGTCTCGTGCGCCTCCTGGCTGATCGAGCCATACGACATCGCGCCGGTCGAGAAGCGCTTGACGATCTCGCTGACCGGCTCGACCTCGTCGATCGGCACCGGCGACCGCAGATCGTCCTTGAGCCGGAACAACCCGCGCAGGGTCATCAGCCGCCGAGACTGGTCGTCGACGCGGTCGGAATACTGCTTGAAGATGTCGTAGCGCGCGGTCCGCGTCGAGTGCTGCAGCCGGAACACCGTCTCCGGATCGAACAGATGCGGCTCGCCGTCGCGCCGCCACTGGTAGTCGCCGCCGACGTCGAGCTGCCGATAGGCGTTGGGGATGCCGTTGGTGGGATACGCCTTCGCATGCCGGCGCCGCACCTCCTCGGCGATCACGTCGAGCTCGACGCCAC
>Ga0190270_10000069_pt1 | contig 45541 bp, 52 predicted proteins | sample Popmic320T_FD_133748 | JGI IMG/M metagenome (GOLD analysis project Ga0190270, IMG submission 133748) | Populus adjacent soil microbial communities from riparian zone of Weber River, Utah, USA - 320 T | ecosystem: Environmental > Terrestrial > Soil > Riparian zone | place: USA: Utah | collected...
ATCGCGAAGCTCGTCGACCACTTCGCCGACGGACGGCCCGACGGCGAGACGCGGATCCTCGACTTCATGCCGTGGGGCGGCGCCTACAACCGAGTGCGCCCCGACGCAACGGCCTTCCCCCATCGCAGCGCCCGCTTCCTGATCAAGCACGAGACCGCCGCTCCCCCGGCCCGGCGCGCCGAGGCAATCGGATGGCTCACCGCGTCGTGGTCGGTCGTCCACCCATGGGGCAACGGTGGCCTGTACGTCAACTTCCCCGACTCGGAGCTCGACGACTGGTCGCCGGCGTACCACGGGGTCAACCGCGACCGCCTGCTGCAGGTCAAAGCGGCGTACGACCCCGAGGACCGCTTCGGTCAGGCCGGTCGCTCGAGCCGATAGATCACGTGCGGCCGCAGCGGGCTGTCGGCGTCAATCCGCGGGTGCTCGAATGTCCCGAGCAGCGTCATGCCGATGCGACGCATGACGGCCTGCGACGGCCCGTTGAGAACCGCCGTCATCGACCAGAGCTCGCCGAGCCCGGCGCCGTTGAAAGCGACGTCGACCGCCGCGTTCGCAGCCTCGGTCGCGTAGCCCTTCCCCCATGCGGCGACGCTGAGTCGCCAGCCGACCTCCATCCCACCGGCGCCCGGAACGCCGTCGGGCATCGGATTGAGACCGGTGTAGCCGAGGAACTCGCCGGTCTCGGCCAGCTCCAACGCCCACAGCCCGAAGCCCTGCGTATCGAACCGCTCCTCGATGCGGTCGACGAAGGCATCGGACTCGGTCTGCGTCATCGCGGCGGGGAAGTACCGCATCACCTCGGCATCGGCGTTCATCGCGGCGAACGGGTCGCGGTCGGAGTCGCGCCAGCGGCGCATCAGCAGGCGGTCGGTGCGGACCTGGTCGTGGCGTTCGGTCACCGGAGCAGGGTACGCGTCAGCGGCTGACAGAGGCATCGACTAGGTCGGGGGGTTCACCGAAACGTGATTTCGCCGATAACAATCGGCCAGGCGCCGAACCAGACTGGCCCTTCGTACCCGAGACGTCGCCGGGCTCGAAGCCATTGTCGCCGCGCTGTGAGTCAGAGCCGCTCGGCGAGCAGCGCCACGACTTCGTCGGCTCCGAACGCCCGAGGGTGATTGACGGTCACCGCGTCGGCCAGGGCGCCCTCCGCGATCGAGGGGAGCATGGTCTCGTCGACGCCGAGCTTGCGTAGCGGCCCCCGTGCACCGACGTCGTCGGCCAGCTCGCGGACCGCCGCGACGACCGCCTCGACTCCGCCGCCGACTCCCATCGCCGTCCCGGCCGCGACGTACGCCTCGCCCGCGGCGGCGACCGTGCGGGTCATCACCTCGTCGACGACCGCCGACAGGGCAATGCCGTGCACGGCTCCGGTGTGGTTGGTCAGCGCGTGCGCGATCCCGTGCACGAGTCCGAGTCCGCTTCGGGTCAGGGCGAGCCCGGCCAGGTGGGCGCCGAGCAGCATCTTAGATCGCGCCACCAGATCGGTGCCGTCGGCCACCGCGCGACGAAGGTTGCCACTCACGAGGCCGATCGCCTGCGCCGCGTACGCCGCCGACACCGGTGTGGATCGCCGCGACGCCAGCGACTCGATGCCGTGGACCAGGGCATCCATGCCGGTCGCGGCCGTCGCCCGTGGCGGCAGGCCTAGGGTCACCTCTGGATCGAGGATCACGTGCCGCGGCCGGACACTGTCGTGGCCGACGTAGACCTTGCACCGCGCGGAGGTGTCTTCGATGACGCCGAAGCCGTTGGTCTCCGCGCCGGATCCAGCCGTCGTGGGGATCGCGACGATCGGCCAGCCCGCGCGGGCCACCTCTGCAGTGAGATCGCCGCCGAGGCCGGCATTGGCGCCGAGCAGCGCGACGCCCTTGGCCGTGTCGAGCACCGAACCGCCACCGAGGGCGACGACGGTCGACTCGCCGAAGGCCCGAGCCCGATCGGCACCTCCGTCGAGGGTCTGGGTCGTGGGGTTGGGCTCGACGGCGTCGTACGTCGCGGTCTCGAGGCCGTCGGCGTGGAGCAACCCGCGTACCCGATCGACGAGCCCGGCCCGCAGCAGTCCCGCATCGGTCACGAGAAACACCCGCGCCGGTCCGATCCGCCGCATGACGTCGGGCAGCCGCTCGATCGACGCAGCGCCGAAGTCGACCCGCGGGGTCTTCGGCATCACGACAGGTCGATCCAGGTGGTCTTCAACGCGGTGTATTCGTCCAACGCGTGCAGGGACTTGTCGCGGCCGAAGCCGGAGCCCTTGACGCCGCCGAACGGCGCGAAAACGTCCGTCGCGTCAAACGTGTTGACCCACACGGTGCCGGCCCCCAAGGCCCGCGACACCCGGTGCGCGGTCGCGAGGTCACGGGTCCACACCGAAGCTGCCAGGCCATAGGAGGTCTGGTTGGCGAGCGCGACACCCTCATCGACACCAGCGAACTCGACTACCGACAGGACCGGCCCGAAGATCTCCTCTTGGGCGACGCGGGCTGTGTTGGCGACCCGATCCAGCACCGCAGGCTCGACGAAGTAACCGCCGCTCTCGAGGCGGACCCGCTGGCCTCCGATCAGCTCGGCGCCTTCGTCACGACCGATGTCGAGGTAGTTCAGGACGCGGTCGAGCTGGGTCTGGTCGACGATCGGACCCATCGTCGTCGCCGGGTCCAGAGGATCTCCGACGACAAAGCCCTCGACTACGTCGACGACTCGACCGAGGAGCTCGTCCTTGATCGTTCGGTCGACGATCAGCCGCGATCCGGCGTTGCAGGTCTGGCCGGCGTTGTAGCAGACGCCCCACGCGATCGCCTCGGCCGCGGCCGCGAGGTCGTCGACGTCGGCGAGGACGAGCTGGGGCGATTTGCCGCCGGCCTCGAGTTGCACCTGCTTCGCGTTGGAGTCGGCGGCATAGCGCAAGAACAGCCGCCCGACCTCGCCCGACCCGGTGAACGCGATCTTGTCGACGTCGGGGTGTCGCCCCAGTGCCTGCCCCGCCTCCGGACCGATTCCGGTGACGACGTTGAGTACGCCTGGGGGCAGGCCGGCCTCGACAGCGAGTCGGGCCAACAGGATCGACGACAGCGACGACTGCTCGGCTGGCTTGAGCACGACGCTGTTGCCCGTCGCGATCGCAGGCGCCAGCTTCCACGACGCGATGATCAGGGGGTAGTTCCACGGCACCACGGCGCCGACGACACCGAGCGGCTCGCGGGTGATCGTGACGAGGGTGTCGGCGCCGCTCGGGCCGATCTCGTCGTACAGCTTGTCGAGCGCCTCGGCGTACCACTGGATGCAGTAGGCCGCCGACGGTACGTCGACGCGGACCGACTCGACGATCGGCTTGCCCATGTCGAGGGTCTCGAGCAGCGCCAAGTCCTCGGCGTGCTCGCGGATCAGCTCGGCCCAGCGCAGCATGACGTGCTTGCGGGCCCGGGGTGACCGAGTACGCCAGCGGCCGTCGTCGAAGGCGGCCCGGGCGGCCCGTACCGCGGCGTCGACATCCGCATCGGCGCCGCGCGCCACGTCGGCCAACCCGCTCCCGTCGCGCGGGCTCCGGGTCTCGAAGGTCGCGCCGGAGGCCGCGTCGCGATGGTTGCCGTCGATGTACAGCCGGCCCTCCGGACGGACCGCGTCGGCGGCCGCCAGCCAGTCGTCCTTGCCTCGCTCCAACAAGCTGTTCATGTCACCGACCACCTTGCCATCGCGTCGTCGTCGAGCTGGACGCCGAGCCCTGGCCGGTCCGGGATCGCGACGTAGCCGTCGGCGTCGATCCGTACCGGCTCGGCGAGCATGAAGTCGCGGCGCTCGACCGTCCATCCGTCGGGGTCGAGGGGAAACTCGAAGTAGGGGCCGGCTCCGACGCCGCACGCGACCTGCAGGTTGGACAAGAGGCCGATGCCGTTGGTCCAGCTATGTGGAGTGAACCGTCGGTGCCGGTGCTGCGCCAACTCGGCGGCGACGCGAGCCCGATGCATACCGATCGCGAGCACGCAGTCCATCTGATAGACGTCGAGCACGTCATGCTCGAGGTAGTCGAGGACCTCGTCGAACGATGGCAGCATCTCGCCGCCGGCGATGCTCAACGAGGTCGAGGCGCGCAACTCGCGCAGGCCGCGCCAGTCGGCATACGGCAGCGGCTCCTCGACCCAGAGCACGCCCAACTCCTCCAACGCGGCGACGACCCGGCGGACCACCTTGGCGTCGAGGGCCGGCTCGACATCGCCGGGCAGGCGCCACGACTGGTTGAGATCGACCATCAGGTCGATGTCGTCGCCGAGGGCGTCCCGGACCGCGCGTACCGTCGCGACGCCCGCGCCGACCCGGTCGCGGTCGACGCGGAGCTTGATCGCCCGGAAGCCGCGCTCGCGCGCCGCGACGGCGGACTCCACCCGGGCCGACGGGTCCTTGAGCTCGCCGGTCGACATGTAGGCCGGCAGCCGGGTCGCCGAGTTGCCGAACAGCGTCGCGACGGGCAGCCCCGCCACCTGTCCGACGATGTCCCACAGTGCCGCCTCCAACGGCCAAAACCGACCGGCGTGGAAGTTGATCGTCTCGATCGTGCGCACCTGCCGCATGATCTGCAGCGGATCGGTCCCGACGAAGAGATGGCGATAGGCGTCGAAGCCGTTCATCGTGTCGCCGGATCCGATGCCGGTGACGCCCTCGTCGGTCTCGACCCGCACCACGGTGGCGTCGAAGCGATCACGGGGCGTCGGATCCCAGGCCGCCCGGAACGGCGGGTCGAGTGGCAGCCGCAGCCGGTCGAGTCGTACGTCGGTGATCTTCATCTGGTCGCCTACGTTAATTGGTCAGACCATAACACCTTCTGTTAGGTGAGCGACGTCCCTCGGGTGAGATGGCGAACCATGGCCGCTCGGGCGGCGTCGCGGTCGCGCTCGGTCAACGCTTCGAGGACGACACGATGGTCCTCGACCGTACGCTGATGGGCGTCGTCGACCGGCTCACGCTCGCGCAGCGCGGCCATCCGCAACGGGCCGCGAAACGACTCGGCCACCTGCGTCACCGCCCAGTTTTGCGACGCCGCCGCCAGCCGAGCGTGGAAGTCGCTGGCCAGCTGCGGGTCGTAGCTATCGTCGACCATCGCCTGCTCGGCCTGCTCGCAGATGTCGCCGAGCGCCGCGAGGTCGTCGTCGGTCGCCCGCTTCAAGGCGAGGTCCAAGATGCCGAGCTCCATGACGAGTCGGGCTTCGGCGACCTCCTCCGGACTGATGTCGGACATGGCGAGCACGTCGCTCAACCGCTCGCCCAAGACGTCGGCGGTCGGCGCCGTGACGAACGCGCCACCGGACACGCCGACCTTGACCTCCATGAGACCGCGGGCCTGCAGAATCCGGATGGCGTCGCGCACGGTCACGCGGCTGACGCCGAACGCCTCGGCCAGCTGACGCTCCGACGGCAGCCGGTGCCCGGCCTTGAGCTCACCAGTGCGCAGCAGCTCGACGATCTGGTCGACGATCTGCTGACTCGCCCGACCTCCGGCAACCGGCGTCAGGAAGCTCGCGTCGCTACTCATTCGGCGGCGCCTCGTGCGGCGGACCCACGCCTGTGGAGGCGTGCCGCCGTCCGGCCGAGGTGACGCTCCATCAATGCGTGCGCGGCGTCGACGTCGCGCTTGCGGATCGCCTCGACGAGCTTGTGGTGCTCGCGGGCGCCCTGCTTGCCCATCGTGGGCGCGACGTCGCGGGCCCGCGCGAGCGACATCAGCAGCGGCCCCTGGAAGGAGTCGACGATCAACGCGATCGCCGTGTTGTGCGCCGAGGCCGCCAGCCGGATGTGAAACTCGGCCGACAGTCGGACGTCGAAGTCGCCCTGCTTCAGGGCGGCGTCGGCCCGGGCGCAGATCGCTTCGAGCTCGGCGAGGTCCTCGTCGGTTCGCCGCTCGCAGACCAGCGGGATGGCACCCAGCTCGAAGATCATCCGGGCCTCGGTCACGTCTTCGGGTGATGTCGACGACAGCAGGAGCATGTTGGCCAGGCCCTCGCCGACGTACCCCGGCGCCGGCGCGGTGACGAACGCGCCGCCGCGAGCGCCGACCCGAATCTGGACCAGACCGGTGGCTTCTAGCGTCCGTAAGGCGTCGCGGACCGTGACCCGACTGACGCCGAGCCGCCCGGTCAGCTCCCGCTCGGACGGCAGGGCGTCGCCGGGACGCAGCTGACCGGAGTGGATCGCGCCCTTGATCTGGCGTACGACGTCCTCGGACGCCCGGCCGACATTCACCGGCCGGAACATGCCAGTGTCGGCCTTCTGGTTACTTGACGTGGCCGCCATCTGCTACTCCCGCGCTATGGTCAAATGGTCAGACATTATGATAGTCTTTCCGACGGATGGTCCCACGAAAGGAGTCTATCGATGGGTGACGGCGGACGAGTGTTTCTACGGGGCATCAGCTCGGACAAATACGGGCTGAAGGAGGTCCGCGCCGCCCAGTTGAGTGCTCCTCGACTGCGCGGCGACGACGTCGTCGTTGACAACGCGTCGGTCGGACACTCGAGGCGACTCCAAGGACTCGCGTACCTGGTGGCGCCTCGGCCCGGGCGACGACCCGTTCCTGACCCAGACCCTCCAGGTGCATTTCGTCGAGATCCCCGCCGGCAAGTCCAACCACGGCCACGGACATCAAAACGAGGCCGTCTTCTACATCCTCCAGGGCAAGGGCTACGAGGTCCACGACGACCAGCGCTACGAGTGGGAGAAGGATGACCTCGTCGTCGTGCACACCGACTCGGTCCACAAGCACTACAACGACGGCGACGAGACCGCCCTCGCCCTGGTCATGAAGGCCAAGTCGACGTGGATGTACTTCGGCCTCATCCAGCAGGGCCGCAGCGCCCCTGTCAAGGACGACGACAAGTACGGCCCGCGCGAAGACTGGTCGCAGATCTGGACGCCCGGCGTCCTCGGACCGTGACGTCCAGACGGACCGGGTTGCGCGAGCGGAAGAAGCAGGCGACGCGAGAGGCGTTGCGCGACGCGGCCTTGCGACTTGCGCTCGAGCGCGGGCCTGACGAGGTACGCGTCGACGCCATCGCCGAAGCGGCCGGCGTTTCGCCGCGGACCTACAACAACTACTTCTCCCGTCGAGAGCACGCGATTATCGCCGCGGTCACCGCCGAACGGGAGTCGCGGGTCGCGGCGGCGGTCATCGCCCGGCCGGCAAATGTCCGCCTCGGCGATGCCGTCGTCGACGCGATCGTCGAGCACTACACCGATCCGGCTGAGCACGATCGCGACGCACTCTTGCTGATCACCACCCATCCAGCGCTGCGCAATGCGTTCGCCCGCTCCGCAACCGACATCGAGCATCCCCTCGCGGACGCGATCGCTCACCGCCTCGACGATCCCGGTCAATACGCCGCCCGCGTACTCGCGGCAAGCGTGGCCGCGGCCGTTCACCTCGCACTCCAACGATGGGTCCGACCGACCGCCGAGGGGTCCGCGGCTCGAGGGCTCGTCGTACCGTCCGGCTCGCTGCCCGACCTACTCCGCGAGTCCCTCGCACCCCTCATGCCCGCACTCGACGCGGCCGAAGGACACGCCGGCTAGGCGCTGACGGCCGCCTGCGTCTGACGCGCGCGCTTCGCGATCGCCTTCGCGACGAACTCCGCGTCCCGACCGACCCCGCCGACCAACATCGACGCGAACGCGAACTGGAACGGCAGGCCGACGAAGTACAGCCCCGGATGCTTCGGCACCGCGCCCTTGTCCTGCACCGGCCAGCCTCCGTCGGTCGGCACGTCGAGCTCGATCCACGGGTCGTCCTTGACGAAGCCGGTGCACCAGACGACGTTGCGGACGTCGAGCACCCGCCCGTCCTCGAGCATCGGCTTGCCGTCGCGTACGCCGACGACCTTCTCCTCGAAATGTTCGACGCCCGCATCGGCGAGGTCGGCCCGCTTCACGCGCAGCAGCGGCCCGCCCTCGCCGCGGACGTGCGCCCGCATCTTGCGGCCGAGCGGATTGCGCTGGGTCAGCACGTGGTTGGCCGCGAACCAGAGCAGCGGCACCACCATGCGTGCGGCCCGGCCCTCGATGTCGAACGGGATCTCGCCGCGGACCGGTCCACACACCGTCGTCGGGTGCGTGGCCGACAGCTCGAGCGCGACGTCGCCGCCCGAGTGGGCGAGGCCGACGACGAGCACGGCGCCGGGCTGTAGCTGGGACGGGTTGCGGTAGTCGTTGGAGTGCAGTTGCCGGATGCCCGGGTCCAGCTCGCCGGCGAAGTCGGGGGTCTTCGGCGTCTGCCAGCCCCCGGTCGCGACGACGACGTTGGTCGCCTCGAGGTGCCGACAACCGCTGGTCACGACGAAGCCGCCGTCGCGCTTGGCGACCCGGTCGACGGCGACCCCGCTCCGAACCTGCAGCTCGAACCTCGCCGCATACGCCTCGAGGTAGTCGGCCATCTCGGTCCCTGTCGGCCACGACCAGCCCGTGCCCGGTATCGGCCAGCCCGGCAGTCCGTCGTACTTCGCCGGCGTATAGAGCCGCAGCGACTCGAATCGGTTGCGCCAGACGTCCCCGACGCGGGCATACCGGTCGAGGATCACGTACTCCTGCTTGCGCCTGCTCAGGTGATAACCGGCGGCCAGACCCGCCTGCCCGGCGCCGATGACGACCGTGTCGACCCGTTCTGTTCCGTTCATGATGGCTCCTCTCACTCCACGACGCTAAGGAGCGGAGGCCGTCGGCCGCGTCGGGAAGATGACCCAACTGGCATACGGCGCATGGGTGGTTGTGCGCAGTACGTCGCGCGCTCTCAGACGAGGTTGTGCTCGTAGGCGTACGCGGTGGCCGCGGCTCGCGACGTCAGGCCGAGCTTGGTGAAGATGTTGCTGATGTGTCGGGCGACCGTCTTCTCGCTGAGGACGAGCTCGGACGCGATGGCCCGGTTGGTCTTGCCGGACGCCAGGTGGCGCAGCACCTCGAGCTCGCGGGCCGTCAGTCCGCACGTGTCGATCTCCGGACGGATGCCGATCAGGCCCTCGACCTTCGCGAGATCGGGCTCGGAGGTGAGCTGGAGGAAGGTCCAGCGGGCGGCGTCGAGCTCCATCTGGGCGGTGTCCTCGTCGCCGAGCTCGCGGCACGCCAGCCCGATCAGCAGGCGGGCCCGGGCGGCTTCGTACGGCGCGCCGAGCCGCTGCCAGCCGACCCAGGCCGAGCGAAGGTCGGTCAACGCCGACTTGGGTTCGCCGTCGGCGAGCTGCACCGCGCCGGCGGCATAGCCGGCCGCGTGCCGAAGGGCCGGTGCCCCGACCTCGTCGGCCAACACCGCAATCTTCTCGGCGGCCGACCGGGCCGTGTCGACGTCCCCGGTCGCGAGCATGATCTCCACCTGGGCGCCGAGGATCTCGGCACACCGCCCCGGCTCGCTCGGCGTGGGCTCGGCCGCCAGCCTCCGGATGGTCGACGCGGCGACGTCGAACTGGCCCTGCGCGAGTCGGAGCATCGCCAAGCCGGGCTGCGGTTCGCGCCCGTGCCGGCTGGCCTCGCGGTAGTCCCGCTCGGCCTCCGCGAAGCGGCCGCGTACTCGATTGAGCTCGGCCAGGAGGTAGTGCGCCTCACCCGCGGTCGCGTTGTCGGTCGACAGCTGCGAGCGCTCGTACGCCCGCGCGGCCGCCTCGGCGGCATCGGTCCACTCACCGTGGAGCTGCATGATCTGTGCTCGATGCACCAGACACCAACCGCTGTAGGGCACCAGGTCAGGTTGGTCGTCGCACCAATGCGACAGGGCGACCGACCACTCCTTGGCGCGACGCATGTCCCACAGGTCGTGGCAGGCGGAGATGACCGCGCAGTAGGCCAGGCCCGACACGACGGCGGAGGTCTCGCCGGCCGTGACGGCGACCATCGCCTCGTCGAGCAGGGCGAGGCCGTCGGCCGGCTGGCCCGAGGCGATCAACGCCTGCCCTTGGCCGAGCCTCGACAGCACACCGAGATCGGGCTCGTCGAAGCGGGCGGCGATCTCGCGTGCCTCGCGGATCATCGGCAGGCTGGCCTCGATCTCACCCCGCCACAGCAGCTGGATCGCTCCGAGCATGGTCAGGTAGCCACGCTGGGCGCAGTCGACGTCGGCGGCGTCCAGCAACTCGCCGGCTCGGGCCATCCAGCCACCGGCGCGGGCGAACTCACCGCGATTGGACAGGTTGAACGCCGCCCACGTTGCGCAGCCGGCCGCGCGAACCTGGTCGTCTCGGCGCAGGTGCTCGTGGTGGGCGCGCACCCAGACGTCGACGCACTCGTCTTCGCGCCCGGTCAGGAACTCGGCCCGGGCGAGCAGCTCCAGGTCGTCGGGTTCGAGCGGCGTCTCCTGGTCGGCCGCCCAGAATCCGTCGCGGGCGTCCACCCATTGCCGCTGCTCGAACGCTCGGCGAGCCGACTCGAGCGAGGCGCTGTCCGTCACGCCGACAGCGTGCCCGCGCCCGCCGCCTTCGGCAAGGGCCGGTCGTCACGACTACGCGATCGACGCTAGGCGTCGGACGGCCCGACCGCCGCGTCCGCGAAGGCGGCCAAGGAGGGGAACTCCCATCCGTACGCATAGGCGTCGGACGGCTCCGGCGTGGCTCCCCAACCGGGCCGGTCGTGGCGGCGGTTGATCCACACCGACGGCAGCCCGACCTGACGCGCCGGCGCATGGTCGTGGAAGAGGCTCTGCGCCACGTGTAGCAACCGGTCGCGAGGCATATCCAGCTCGCCCAGCACCTCATCGAGTCGGTGGAAGTGGTTGAGGGCCGGCTTGTAGGCGCCGACGTCCTCGGCCGTGATGATCGCGTCGAACTCGACGCCCAGCCGCCGGTTGCTCCCGGCGAAGCCGGCCCGGTGAACATTGGAGACGATGATCAGCCGATAGCGCGCCGCCAGCCGCTGGAGGGCCGCCGCCGAGTCCGGAAACGCCGGCCAGTCCGGCACCGACCCGCCGAGGCGCTCGGCCCACCCGTCGCTCACCTCGTGACCGAGCTCTGCTCCCGCGCCTTTGAACGACCGCGCCAGGACGTCTGGGTACAGCAGCGTCGGCGAGTCTTTCGCCACGGCAGCCTCGTGTGTCGCGTAGACGGCGAGCAGTCGCTCGAGTTCGACGTCGACGCCCTCGGCCGCCGCCCAGCTCGCGAGTACGGCGACGATGCCGGCCTCCCAGTCGATGAGGGTGCCGTAGCAGTCGAAGCTCAACGCCTCGAAGTCAGTCAGCTCCATGCGGCTCTCCCTCACCGAGCGTGTCGAGGGCGGCCGCGATCCGATCAGGGATCGGCACCGGCCGCCGCGACTCCTTGTCGACGTACACATGGACGAAGCGGCACACCGCCGAAGGAGTCTGGGACAGCTGGCCGCCGGTCTCCTCGCGAAACGTGGCGAGTCGATAGATCACGCTGCTGCGACCGCGGTGCTCGAGCCCGATGCCGATGTGCAACACGTCCGGGAACGCACTCTCCGAGAAGTACCGGCAGGCCGTCTCCGCCACGACACCGATCGACGGGAGCGTACGGATGTCGACGCCGGACGCCTTGATCAGCCAGCCGTTGACGGCCGAGTCGAACAGGCTGTCGTAGACGACGTTGTTGAGATGGCCGTAGACGTCGTCGTCCATCCAGCGGGTCGGATGAACGCGAAACACGGCGAAGTCGGTCGGCGCGACGTCGGCGGACAGCGTGGTCATGGCAGCCCAGTCTTCCGTCTCGACGCGAGACTCACTGCTCGGGTCGCCCGTCCACGCGGATCAGCGTCTGCTGGCCAGCCGCGACGAGCGACCGCCGCGTACCGCGAACGCCGAACACCTCCAGCTGGCACACGGTGAGCGTTCGCCCCGACCTCAGCACGGTGCCGACGGCCTCGATGTGATCTCCATCGGCGGGGGCCAGGAGGTTGATCTTGTATTCGACCGTGAGCACCGCGGTGTCGTCGGGAAACAGCGTGAACGCCGCATAGCCGCCTGGGCGGGCGGCCTCGAGTGTTGGCGTAGATCTGCAGGTATCGGCACAGAGTTGGCGCAAATTCGCGCCAACACTTTCGGGTCGCTCCCCGTCGTCGAAGCGAAGGCCGCCGGTCATCGAACTTGTGTTCGATAGTGGCGTACACTCGAATGATGCACGAGGCGCCGCCACCACCCGACTGGGGCTTGTTCCAGAAGGTCCTCAACGAGCGGTGGCCGCTGCGAGACCGTCGCGGCGACAGACATGCCCTGGGCATCCCGGACCAGCCGGTCGGCCTCGTCGTCGACGCGCGGGTCATCTGGGAGCGCGACGGCGAGGAGATCGTCAACGGCCAGGCGCGGCGATGGATCAACGCCTATGTCTACGTCGCGTTCAGCGACCCGCGCCTGCACGGCACCGGCGTGTGGCTTCGCGCCAGCGACGTACACCGCCGCTAGTGGATACCCCAGAGTTCTGGGATGGCGCCACCATGGCCGGTCCGGCGACGCTTGGCGGTGCTGCCTGCGGGATGATCTCCCGGCGACTTCACGCACCTTGAGCGAGCCTAGGAGGGCCCGTGTCTCGTCTGATCCTGAGTATGGCGATGTCCCTGGACGGATTCATCACCGGTCCGGGCGACGACCAGGACAATCCGGCCGGCGACGGCGGCATGCGACTGATGGAGTGGCTCGATCTCGAAAACGCGGCGAAGGTCGGCGACTTCCGGCCGAGCGACGAGCCGAGCCAGATCGTGTTCGACGAGGGCATGGCGACCGGCGCCGTCCTGACCGGGCGGCGGACGGGCGACTTCGCCGGCTACTGGGGCGGCGACCACCACGGCGGCGTGCCGATCTTCGTCCCGACTCACAAGGCTCCGGAGGACAATCCTCACGAGCTGGTGCACTACGTGACCGACGGCATCGAGTCGTGTGTCGAGCAGGCCAAGGCGGCCGCGGGCGGACGCGACGTCTTGCTGCACGGCGCGTACACAGCCCGGGAATGCCTCAAGGCCGGCCTGCTCGACGTTATCGACATCCAGCTCATGCCGGTGTTGATCGGCCAGGGCCGACTGCTGTTCGACGGACTGGACCCCAAGCACATCGAGCTCGACCTGGTCCGGACGCTCGAAGGGCCCGGCGTACTCCATCTGCGTTATGAGGTGCGTCGCTGATGGCCGCTCCGATCCGGCTCTACATGTCGATGTCCGTCGACGGCTACATCGCGGGACCGGACGATCGCGAGGGCCAAGAGCTCGGTCGCGACGGCGGGCGGGTGTTCAACTGGCTCGACGACCGCAACGGCCCCGGCATCAACGGCCAGGTATATCGCGAGGCGATGGACACCGGCGCCCTGATCTCCGGACGACGGACGTTCGAGCTCGCGCAACGCTGGCACGGCGACCACCACAACGGGGTGCCGATCTTCGTGCTGACCCATCGGTTCGACGACGATGACGTGCCCCCCGGTACGGCGAGGTTCTGCACCGACGTCGTCGAGGCCGCCACCGCCGCCCGCGAAGCCGCCGGCGACCGTGCCGTGATGGTGCACGGCGCAGGGGCCGCGCAGGCGCTGTTGCAGGCGGGCCAGCTCGACGAGCTGGAGATCCACCTCGTTCCGGTCCTGCTCGGCGCCGGCCGTCGGCTGTTCGGCGACCGCGACCGCAATCACATCGAGCTGGAGCTGGTCCGCCGACTCGAAGGCCGTGACGTGACCCACCTGCGCTACCGAGTAAAGCGATAAGGCGGCTGCCGCTACGTCAGGAATCTGGCCACTCTCGTCTCGGCGTCCCGCCCGAGAGCCTGCCTTATTTATTTATCATCATTTCGAGGATTATGTCGACGTCTAGCGAGAACTGTTAGGGCCTTCGGCCCTAGGCCGGGTCGGCCCCGAGCAGGACGGTGGTCATGCGACGGAGTCCATCTCCGCCGCGGCTTGAAGGAGAGGGAACACCATGACGACCGTATCCACTCCGGTACGACTGGACGGACAACTCGAGCCTGGCCTCGGCCGCTGGCTGTGGCTAGTGAAGTGGCTTCTGCTGATCCCGCACTACATCGTGCTCTTCTTTTTGTGGATCGCATTTTTCGTGCTGAGCATCGTGGCGTTCTTCGCGATCCTGATCACGGGGCGCTATCCCCGCGGAATCTTCGACTTCAACATGGGCGTGCTGCGCTGGAGTTGGCGGGTGTCCTATTACGGCTACAGCGCGTTGGCGACCGACCGCTACCCGCCGTTCTCCCTGGAGACGCAGCCGGACTATCCGACCCATCTGCAAATCGCCCCTCCCGAGCAACTGTCGCGTGGACTCGTTCTGGTGAAGTGGTGGCTGCTGATCATCCCGCAATACATCATCGTGCGGATTCTCAGCGGCCTGGTCTTCATTCTCGCCCTGTTCGCCGCCGTTGCCATGCTCTTCACCGCTCGATACCCGAAGGGCATCTTCGACTTCGTGCTCGGTCTGAACCGCTGGATCCTGCGCGTGACGGCCTACGCCGCACTGATGACGGACACCTACCCGCCGTTCCAGCTCGATCTCGGTGCCGATGAGCCTCCCGCGGTCGCGGTTTCCCCCGCGTAGGGCGGAGCAATTCGGCCGGGCCTGACGGTGCGTACGCCTTCAGCGCTCAGCGACGTTGTGGGCCGAGGAAGTGTCGAAGCTCGTCTAGGACCTCGCCGGGGGCTTCCTCGGCGAGGAAGTGCCCGGACTCGATCGGGCGGCCGCGGAGATCGTCGGCCCACCCCGGTCCGCCTCGTCGTGTTCGAGATCGAGGGTCGCGGCCCCGCGATACTCCATGTCCGCCCGACCGAAGGCGTCGCCGGTCGGCACGATGTCGAGGACGCTCAGACTCGTCACCGTCTGGGGATGGTCGAGAGCCATCCGATAAGCGCAGCGGGCGCCGCGGTCGTGTCCGACGACCCCGAACCGCTCGTGCCCGAGGTGTTGCATGACCTCGACCTGATCCTGCGCGACCTGCCGCATCGCGTAGGGCGAGTGATCGTCGGCACTGGCCGGCTTGCCGCTGTCTCCATACCCGCGCAGGTCGGTCGCGACGACGGTGAACTCGGAAGCCAACCCCGGAGCCACCCGGTGCCACATCAGGTGCGTCTCCGGAATCCCATGCAGCAGAAGCAGCGGCGGACCGTCACCCCCACGCCGACCGTGAATCGTCGCACCAGAACACGCGACGTCGAACTCCTCGAAGCCCTCAAACATGCGTCGTGGTCACGCCGTCTCGGTAGACCGACGCGGAGCCGGTGACGTCGATGCCGCCCTGTCCGGGAATGTCAACGAGGAGGAGGCTCGGGCGGCCCATGTCGTCGCCCTGGTGGATGCGGATCTGGCCCGACGAGGGGACGAGACCGAGCGACCGAAGGTACCCGCCAAAAGCAGCCGCCGCAGCTCCGGTGGCGGGATCCTCGACGACGCCACCCGGCGGGAACGGGTTGCGAGCATGGAAGAGGTCGTCGCGCTCTCGCTGGATCAGCTGCATCGTCGTCCAGTCCTGCTCGGCCATGAGTGCGTCGAGTGCCTCGTAGTCGTAGGCGAGCCGAGCGAGCAGCTCTCGACTCGTCACCGCCAGGACGGGGTGACGTGCACCGGCAAAGGCGACGCGCGGCGGAAGAGCGTCATCGAGTGCATCGCGCGTCCACCCCAAGGCGGCGAGCGCGCGCTCCAGCAATTCCGGCGCCAGCGGCTCCATCGACGGCTCGACGCTGGTCAAGGTCGCCAGCACCCGCTGGTCATGGCGACGGGTCGTGACCGGCACCCGGCCTGCGATCGTCGCGAGGTCGAGGACTCCGGTGCCGAAGCGCTCCGCATGAGCTACTGCGGTCGCAATCGTTGCGTGACCGCAGAACGGCACCTCGGCACGCGGGCTGAAGTAGCGGACATCTGCCTGCCGCTGCCAGCCCTCGTCGGTCGGCGAGCCCGTCCAAGCGTCCTCCGGAAACAGAAAGGCCGTCTCGGAGAAGCCGATGTCGGCGGCGACAGCCAACATCTCCTGATCGCTCATCCCACGTGCGTCGAGTACGACTCCCGCGGGGTTGCCGCCGCCGTCTGATGCGGCGAACGCGGTGTAGCGCAGTGCATCCGATGTCGTCACCATCTTGGGGTCGCCGGTCAGGTGTCGTACTCGTCAGGGACGCGCAGGTTGGGGCCGCCGACGTGCATACCGAGTGGTTCGGCCCGTCCCTTCGGCTCCTCCCACGGCTCCTGACGTCCGAGCGCGGTGAGATCGAGGTACGGAATGCCGTAGTGGAACGCCTCGATGCCCCGACCGTACGTGGAGTACGTATGGAAGACCTCGCCGCCGTCGCGCAGGAACGCGCTGATGCCCGGATAGTCGCCGCGCATGTCCTCCGACCACGGCATCCCGGCCTCGGCGAGCTCGGCCTCGTTGCGGTGGAAGAGCTGCACCGGTGCCACCCGGTCGTCAAGGGTCGCGTGGAAGTCGTAGTTGAAGTCGCTGCCCTCCGAGGAGTACCACGGGAACGTCCAACCCATGCGCTTGCGGTAGGCAGCGAGCGTCTTGTACGGCGCCCGCGTGACCGCGACAAGCGTGGTGTTGCGGGCGTGGAGCTGCCGCAGGTTGCCGATCCCGTCGGCTGCGGAGGAACAGCTCGTACAGCCGGTGTCATGGGGATGCTCGTTGCCGGCGTCGTCGATGTCGAAGGCCCACATGAAGTGGTGCATCACCAGCTGCGGCCGGCCGTCGAACAGGTCGAGAAGGCCGACCTGTCCATTCGGGCCCTCGAACGTGTACGGCTTGTCCACGCGGACCATCGGCAGACGGCGGCGCTCGGCGTTCACCCGGTCGTGCGCTCGGGTGAGCTCCTTCTCCTTCTCCAGCAGGTCCTTCCTCGCGGCGAGCCACTCCTCGCGCGACACCACCTCGGGCAGGTTCCCGCTCATCATCGACGCCTCCTCGCTCAGCGTTGGACCCGCCCCCAACGTAGTCCGAAGCCAGTCCCGTCTCGACCGCTTGTAGAGTCGCGAGACGTGCAGCTAGTCGGCGACTCGTGATCCTTCGCGCCGCCACCCCGGCCGACGTCCCGACGCTGGCCCGCATCCGGTCCACGCCCGAGGTACGACAGCGCTGGCGAAGGTGGGCTTCCGACCGGTCGGCATCATGCGACAGTACGAGCGAGGTGCCGACGGCACGTGGCACGACGGCCTGCTGATGGACTTGTTGGCCGACGAGCTCGGGTAAGCAACCTACGGTATATCGGGAGTACGGCGGCAGCTCGTGCGTACTGCAGCTCGGCCACTTGTTCGAGATCAGCGAGGCAGCGGCGCTACAACAGGGAGGCGGCCTCGACCACGGCGTCGACGAAGGCCTTGGTCGCGGGTGGCTGTGGAGGCTCACCGTAGGTAGCGACATAGACGCGACGACGAAAGTCGGCCAGCTCCGACGTCTCCACGCCGGGAACGCGATGGGTCTTGAGCGAGAGTCCGGGGATCGTGGTGACGCCCAGTCCGGCCGCCACCAAAGACTGCTCGACGAGTGGGTCGTCACTCGTATACGCGATGCGAGGCGTGAAGCCGACGGCATGACAGGCACTCAGGAGTTCTTGCCGACAGCGCTCGCACCCGGCAATCCAAGGCGAGTCCTTGTGGTCCGCCAAGGTTTGGCCGGCCTCGCGGCTCACCAAGTGCATCGGGTCGTCGAAAAGATGTCGGACGTGCACGTCATCGGGGACCGAGTCGTCGTACCGGAAGATGACAGCCACGTCGATCGTGCCTTCACGCAGTGCCTGCAGCGCCACCTCTGGGTGAAGATCGGCGAGGCTGAGCTCGATGCCAGGTGAGGACGCGTGAAGGGTGGCCGCCGCCTGTGCCACCACGGTGCTCAAGACGGATTGAAAGCCGGCCACACGAACGCGGCCGCTACGAAGTCCCGCGATGGACGCCACCTCGTCCTCGGCCGACTCCACTCTGCCCAGGATCTCTACAGCGCGTTGGGCCAACAGCACACCCGCCGGCGTGAGCCGGATGCCTCGGCCGACCCGTTGCGTCAGCTGGACTCCGACCTCTGCCTCGAGGCGCCTGAGATGGTGGCTCACCGAGGGCTGCGCGTATCCCAACTCGTGTGCCGCCTCGGTCACCGAGCCGTGCAGGCTCACCGCCGCCAGGACCTTCAGTCGAACCAGATCGAGCATTCATAGACAGTATCAATCGAAAGTAGCGATAACTGGCATTGGACGTATGAGTTGGCGTCGCTGAGGCTGGATGCATGAGAACTCACGGCTATGTCGACCTGTTCCGCCACAGCGAATTCCGCGCGCTGTGGATCGGAAGCGCCTTGGGCGTCGCCGCGACCACGATGGCCAGCCTGACGCTGGGCAGTCTGGTCTACGCCCAGACCGGCTCCGCACTCCTGACCGCCGCCGCCATGTTCGGTCCCTCGTTGGTCCAGGTGGTGGGCGCGACCACCCTGATGTCTGCCGCGGACACCACGGCGCCGCGTCCGGTCCTGAGCGCCATCTCCGCAGTCATGGCTGTCGCGCTGATCCTGCAAGCATCGTTCGACCTGTCCGCGGGGATGCGGCTCGTGATCGTGCTCGCCGCTGCGTTCGTGATGTCGGTCGGCAACGGTGTGCGGTGGGGTCTTCTCTCAGAGGTGCTTCCTCCCGACCGATACGCGCTCGCGCGCTCGGCCATGAACATCTCTGTCGGAGTGATGCAGATCGTAGGATTCGCCGTGGGCGGCGCACTCCTGCACCTGCTTGGCGAGCAGCAGATCTTCTGGCTCGCCGGGGCAGTGGCCGCGCTGGCTGTGCCGGTCTCGTGGTTCGGGATCAAGGACCACGATCCGCGACGTACTGGGCGCACCGGCATCGTCGAGACCTGGCGCGGGAACCGGTTGCTTCTGCAGCTGCCGTCGACCCGTCCGCTCCTGATCGCGCTGTGCGTGCCGAACGGTTTGATCGCCGGGTGCGAAGCGCTGTTCGTCCCCTACGTCAACGAGGGCGCGGCAGCCCTGTTCGTCGCTGGCGCGGTCGGAATGCTCGCCGGAGACCTGGTCACGGGGCGCTTCCTCAGCGAAACCCAGCGGCGCAAGTCAGCAGCATGGCTGCGGCTGTGGCTTGCCCTGCCGTTCCTCGTATTCGTCGTGCAACCCGGAGTCACTTTGGCCGCGATCCTCGCCGGAATGGCGTGTCTCGGCTACGCAGCCACACTGGCCCAGCAGGAACTGCTGATGAAGCTGACACCGCCGGCCTTGGCCGGACAGGTGCTCGGCGTCGACTCCGCAGCTCGCGTGACCTGTCAAGGGCTTGGTGCTCTGCTCGCCGGCACCGTCGCCGAGATCGTCACGGTCGGCAACGCCATCGCGCTGCTGGCGCTGGGCTCCGTGCTGGTGTCGCTCGCGCTCACCCCAGCGCTCACTCGGGTTGCCGACCGAGCGGCGGACTCGCGTCGAAGCGAGCAACTAGTAAGCGTTGGCTAGGCACACCGAACGTCATCCGAGCGACAATGGAAGGAGTCATCGTGCAACCGAACGAGATCACCGAGGTCCTGAACCGTCCGATCAGCCAGGAGCTCCTCGCCCGAGACCTGACCCGCTTGGCCTACATCGCCAAGGACGGGACTCCCCGCAACGTCCCGATCGGGTTCGCCTGGAACGGCTCGGAAATCGTCCTGTGCACCGCGAAGAACGCCCCGAAGCTCCCGGCCCTGCGCCACAATCCCGCAGTCGCGCTGACGATCGACACCGAGGTACACCCACCGAAGACCCTGCTCATCCGCGGACAGGCCGATCTGGACGTCGTCGAGGGCATTCCCGACGAGTACCTCGAGATGAACGGCAGCTACGAGATGACGCCGGAGCAACGGGTCGAGTGGGAGGCGGGAGTGCGCTCGCTCTACGACGGCATGGTACGGATCGTCGTGACGCCGACGTGGGCGAAGCTCATCGACTTCGAGACGACCCTCCCGAGCGCGGTCGAGGAGCTGATCCGGCAACGGGACGAACGTCAGCGCGACTGAGCGACACCGCGTATCGTCGTCCGCAATCGTTGTATGTTCAACGACCCGGTGCAACAATCGGGACGACTCTGAGGAGGTCCTGTCATGGCCCAGCCAGAGGGAGCCGAGCTCGAGGCCATCCGTGCCCGACGTGAGGAGCTACGCAAGACCTATCTGCGCGATCTGGGCCAGCGCCCCCCGTCGACAGCTCGGGGATTGCACCACATGGCCTTGATCTGCCGGGACGTCGAGGAGACCATCCGCTTCTATCAGGACGTCTTGGGCTTCCCGCTGGTCGAGCTGGTCGAAAACCGCGACTATCGAGGGTCGTCGCACTTCTTCTTCGACATCGGCAACCGCAACCTGCTCGGCTTCTTCGACTTCCCCGGACACGATCACCCAGCGTTCGAGGAGACCATCGGCAACGTCCAGCACATCGCGATCTCGGTCGGACAAGAGCAGTTCGACGCTGCGAAGAAGAAGTTCGAAGAGATCGGACTCGACTACCTGGGTCCGGATCGCGGGGCCGACGACAGCCTCTACTTCCGCGACCCCAACGGCACCGGCCTCGAGCTTTACTGCGAACGCATCGGCGTCTTCGAAGGAGATGTGCTCGTCCCCGACGCGGCGGACTAACCGGCCCCACCGCGGAGGCGCCCCAAACCTCGGGGAGCGAAGGAGCCTGCGATGAGCGAGTGGAACTTCATGGATCCGGGCAGCAAGAACAATCTGCTCCGAACCGTCAAGCACGAGGCCAACAAGCTGTTCACCATGGTCGAGCCGTCGGAGGTGTGGGAATCGCCGACCGGGGCCGGCCACTGGCAGGTACGAGACGTCATCGGCCACCTCGTCGACACGACCGAGTCGTACTTCGTCGCCTTCGACGCCGCACGTGGACGCGGCGAGGCCGCCGAGCCCCTGGGACTAGTCGGGATGGCCAAGTACGTCGACGACGGGGCCCAAGCGTTTCGCGGCACTCCGCAGGACGAACTGCTGTTCCGGCTGCGCGGCGACTTCGACCGGATGCTCGGCATCTTCGACGACCTGAGTGACAACGAGTGGAGCACCTTCCAGGTCCCGCACAAGTACATGGGCCCGTTGCCCGTGCCGTTCTACCCGATCTTCCAGCTGGTCGACTACGCCATGCACGGCTGGGACATTCGCGAGGGATCGGGGCGGGCGCACGTCATGTCCGCGGAGGCCGCCGATCTGTTGGTGCCGCTCGGCTTCATCCTCTGGCAGGCCACCGCCCAGTGCCAGCCCGACGACGAGGCCTACTCCGTCGGCGTGCGGATCACGTCCGGTCACAACGCCGGCGCGACCCGCCTCGACGTCTCGCCCGACGGGGTCGCGTTCGAGCCGGCGAGCCTCGACGGCGTACCGACGGTGCTCGAGTTCGACCCGGCCAGCTTCATCCTGACTGCGTACGGCCGGATCAACGCGGGGGCCGTACGCGGCGACATCCGCCAGGCCGAGCGCTTCCTCAACCTCTGCTTCCGGATCTAGACGTCAGTCGACGGCGGGCGGGGCGTGCGTCACTCGTGTGACGGTGGCGTTGCGGGCTTCCTGGCGGTCACCAGCGCAAACGACAGAAACCGTCCTCCGTCGGCTTCGAGCATGGTGATATGAAGCTGCCACCACTCCGCGCCATGCCAGGCCATCGCCTCCCAGCCGACACACGCCTTGATGTGCGGCGGGATGCCACCGAGGTCACGCAGCGCCCGGCGTGGCGATCGCCAGCTGACCACCCGGGCCAGGAACACCGACGTCGCACCCATGCCCGAACCCAGATCGAGCACCCGCATCTGAGGCTGGAGGTCGAGGTCCGTCGCCAGGTCTTCGAGCAACCAGAGCGGATTGGGGCCTATGTTCAGCCGTGAGCCACGCCGGATCGTAGCGAGACGAGCGGGGGTACTTCTCCGGACGGATCAGATCTTGCAGGACGGTCATCGCCGAATACCCCAGCATCCATCCGGACCGGACGCCAGTCATTTTCGAAGCACCCGCGGCTCGTCATCCGGAAGGATGACGCCATGGCCAGTGATACTTCTTCCACCCGCCACGACGGCCGAGCAGTTCTTGTCACCGGAGGCTCGGGCGGCATCGGCGCCGCCGTCGCTCGCGCCTTCGCTCAGCATGGCGACCGGGTCGCGGTCCACTACGGCAGGTCAGCGCAGAAGGCCGAAGCGGTGCGCGACTCCCTCGCCGGGGAAGGGCATGTGCTGGTACAGGCCGACCTGGCTCGACCCGACGAGGTTCGCCTCGCCGTGGACTCGGCCGCCGAGCGACTCGGCCGCCTCGACGTGCTTGTCAACAACGCCGGGGTGTTCCTCGCCCACCCGCCGCTGTCGACGTCGTACGAGGACTGGCAGGCGACGTGGTCGCAAACCCTCGCCACCAATCTCATCGGCGCTGCCAACGCCACCTTCTGCGCGATACCGCACCTGCGCGCCGCAGGCGGCGGTGCGGTGGTCAATGTGTCGAGCAGAGGAGCATTCCGCGGGGAGCCGAACTGCCCCGCGTACGCCGCATCCAAGGCCGGGATGAACGCGTTCGGGCAGTCGATGGCGCTCGTTTTGGCGCCGCACCACATCTCGGTCGGGACCGTGGCGCCGGGCTTCGTGCAAACCGAGATGGCCCGCGAGGTGCTCGACGGTGCGGCCGGCGACGCCGTACGCGCTCAGTCGCCGTTCGGCCGGGTGGCAGAACCCGAGGAGGTCGCAGCCGCGGTGCTGTGGCTCGCCTCGCCAGGGGCGCGCTTCGCGTCAGGCACGATCATCGACGTGAACGGCGCGTCCTACCTGCGGACCTGAGGACAGACCGGATCGACGCCCTACCCGTTGCCAGGCGGCGAGGTGCGGACCTACTGTCGAGCAAGAGGTGATCGTATGAGCGACCTGCTGGATCCGACCTTCTACCGCACCGCTCATGAGGCGGCGTCCGCCCCGCCCGAGCGCCTCGCCTACGTCGTGGCCTTCGACCGCGCCGGCAAGCAGCCCGACGCGCTGACGGTGGTCGACGTGGACCCGGACTCCGACGACTACGGCCGGGTGGTCGGCTGGGTGGACTCACCGGCGCTCGGCGACGAGTTCCACCCTTCGGTTGGAACGCCTGCAGCAGCGCCTTGATGCACGAAGGTCACGACATGTCCGACCTAGAGTTCCGCGGCCGTCGTGTGCACCAGGTCCGTCTGCAGGGCGGCGACGCCTCATCTGACTCCTACTGCTTCCGGTAGCCCCACCGGCACGCGCAACTGGCGGTGAGAGCGTGATGGACCGGGTCGACGAGGTTGTCGCTGACCTGCTCCATGTGCTGGAGCTCGCAGGGGTGCTGTTGGCGGTCCTCGTGGTTCTGGGTCTGTTGGTGGGTCTGGTTCGTTCGCTTCTCCAGGTCGCGTTGGGGAGTTCGACACTCGTCATGCCCTTCTCGGGGGGCGACGCGGCTGCTTGGGTCGCTGACGTCCTTGCGGAGCAACTCGATGGAATCGAGACCGCCGTGGTCAGCAAGCACCAAGCGGTCCGCGCTGAGGCAGCTCGCGGGCAGGATGCCTCGTCGCCGTTACAACTCGGACCGGCAGCAAGATTCCTGCCGGAACGACCGCTCGATGAGCACATCGAGCGTCTTGTCGTCGAGCATCCAATTAGCGGCCAGGCGATCGGACCCATCAGCTTGCTGGGCGTAACATTCTCCCCCGACTTTCTCTTCGCCGCGTTCTATCGACTGCGCGGGCTCGCCGCGAGGAAGCTCGTGCGCGGTAGCCTGTACCGGCTGGGTGCCGCGGCTCGACTCTCCTCGCAGTTCACCTTTACGCGGCATCGCTCGCTCGGCGGCCGGACGTCGAAGGTGCGGATCACCCGGACGCTCGTGGTGCAACGGCGCGCACTCGAGACGGACGGGCAGCTGCTCGACATGGTGGACGACCTCGCATTCGGTATCGCGAGGGAACGGATGACGCTCGAGGCGGGCACTTCCATCTGGGCGGCCTACTCGTCCTTCCTCGACGGATACGCCGACAACCTCCGCTTCCTCCGCACCGGGGATATCGCCAGTCGCGACCGGTCACTCGATCTGTACCTCTCCGCCGTCGCCATCGATCAGAACTACCACCTAGCCGCCTACAACGCGGCCTGCCTGCTCTACAACAAGTACCGCGAGAGTGAGAACGCCAAAGCCATCGAACTCTTCCGCATCGCCGCTGCGAGTGAAGAGCCGATCCTGCGGGCACTCGCACTTGCCGGACTGACCATGGCCTACGCCCAGAACGTCCACCGATACGGCCTGGGAGGCGGGCCATGGGTAGAGCGGGCAGAGCTGGCGAGCCAACAAGCGATCGGGTTGAGGCCCGATCTCGAAGAGACGAAGTTCGCCCGTGCGTGGGCCCACCAACTCGCTGACAACGTCGACGCCGCGATCAGTGAGTACTCATCGATCGGAAGCCTCACGGGCGACTCCCTCAGCGAGCGACAGATCAAGTCGTTTGCGGCGAACAACCAAGCCTTCCTCATGATCACCAAGAAGGGTGACCTGGCCGGCGCCAAAGCACTTCTGGAGCGAGTTGTCGATCTCTACCCCAACAAGATGGTCTACGCCAACCTCGCAGAGATCGCCCGGCGCGATGGTGACCTCGACACCGCCCTGAACTACTACGCCAAGGCGAGAACGCTCGATCCCCTCTACGCCAACGCTCACAATGAGACAGCGCTCATCTATCTCGCAAAGGCTCACGACGAACTCGACCCGCAACGACAGGCAGGGCTCTTCAAGACAGCCGAAGAATGGCACGCACGCGCCCTTGGGGTGGTTCCCGAAAGAGACGAGGGCCAGCGGCACAGCATCGAAGATGTCTACCAAGCCGCCCTCGTCGCCGCACGGAACCTTGAAGTCTCGTGAGCTAGTCCTCGACGAGAATGACCTCATGGAGTGGCCCGTCCGGTTTCCCGCGGAGATGAGCGCAGGGACTATCTCCGTGCATCCCTACGATCCGGCCGACGCCGTGGAGCTGTTCGAGTCGCTCGCGGACAAGCGTGTGTGGGAGCACATGTCCAGGGCCGCTCCGACCGACGCCGCCACGCTGGACGAGGTCATCCGGTCCAGACTCACAGACGGCTACTGGATGACGTTCACCGTCCGGCAACACGGGCGCGCCGTCGGCATTACCTCGGTAATTTTCGATCCTGACCACGCGGCGGGCGCAGAGGTCGGCGGTACGCTGCTCGACCCGGGCGTCTGGGGAACGGGTGCCAACACAGAGGTCAAGCGGTTGCTGCTCGCCGTGCTCTTCCGCCACGGCGCCGAATGGGTTCAGCTACGCACCGACGAACGGAACCGACGATCGGCAGCCGCGATCCAAAAGCTCGGCGCGACCGAGCTCGACAGCCGCTATGAGCACCTCGTTCGCCGGGACGGCACCCGCCGGCGAAGCCGGATCTTTCGCATCGACCGGCCGGGACGGCTTTCACAGTCGACGGACGCGTAGCACGCCAGTCACCATCGGGAGCGTGAACTCCCCCCGGGCCGTCTCGGGTCTGCTCGCCAGAAAGTCGCGGATCCGGCCGAGCGTGGCCTCGCGTTCCTGTTCTGGCATGACCAGGATCCCCGCGTGGGTCGCGATCTTCGCAACGAGCGAGTCGGCAGTGTGGCGCTGGTCGTGCGGGAACTCGACCTGCTCGAGAGAGCCGAACCGGGCGATCTGGTCATCCCTCGGCAGGTGTACGCGGGCCGTCGAATCCCGCCAGCTACTGAGCAGGTCACGCGCCCCTAGGGCGGCGCTCCCGCCGATCCGCTCGAGTCCACTCACCCAGTCGACCCGGTCGTCGATGACGTTCCACAGGCCAGCCAGGATGCCCCCGGGCACAAGGACTCTGGCTATCTCGGGGCCAGCCACGGTCATGTCGAACCAATGCAGAGCATGGCCCGCCACCACCGCGTCAACGGACCCGTCCGGCAGTGGAATCGACTCGGCGCTCCCCGTCAGGGCACGCACAGCTGGGAGCGCGCCGCGCAGCTCGGCAAGCATCGCCGGGTCGGGCTCGACCGCGACGACATCGGCGCCCACCGCGACCAACGTGGTGGTCAGCTTGCCCGTACCGGCGCCGAGGTCGAGCACTCGCATGCCGGGAGCGGCCGCGAGCGCCCAGCGCACCGCCGCCTCAGCGTAGTCCGGGCGGTGCATGGCGTATGCAGCTGCCGCTCCGCCAAACGCCGAACTGAGAGGTAGCGGCTCGCCCTGCTCCACGCGATCACCCTATCCGCCTCGCAAGTGCCGCTCGTCGACGTGGCGGGAGCCTCGCAGATGTATCTACGGCCGTCAGGTAGCCGTCCTTGTCATCGAGGCAGAAAGGTAGCGGCATGCCACTAGACCACGGGTACGGCGTCGCGATCGGGACGTTCGCGTCGTTCAAACGCGAAGACCCGACCGACTTCGGGACCTGGTATCACGGCAAGCTCCACATCGACACACCGGCCGGCCAGTACGAAGCTGCCCTCGACGTCGACACCCCCAGCGGCGTCGGCGTGAGCTATCGCCTGGTCGACGACCTGACGACGCAGGACATCCCTCCCCTCGCGGCGCTTCCCGACGGCTTCACGACGCTGGCGAGTTCACCTGCGTCCGGTGCCCTCGACTACGTGCGGAGCCCGATCCTGCTCGACGGCTGGGTGGTTCGCCAGCTGCGATGGAGGATCGGTGGACTGAGGTCGCGCTGGCACCGGGAGGCGTGGGGACCTACGCCGCTCGACCTCGTAGTCGCCCGGCTCCACCGGTCGCTGCACAGGTGGTGGCGCTGGCGCTGGCGGTCGTTCCCCTGGATCAGCAGCGACGGCGACAACGCACTCGACGTGCTCGAGGCGCAGCTGCCGACTGCGGCCCCGCATCTACATCTTCGGCGAGCCGTTCGAGACCGGGCGCGGTGTCCACAACGTCCACATGAACCAGGGCGACCCGCCCGGCTCGCACCAGGACGAGAACGCCATCTGGCAGGACGGCGCGGTGCTGGTGGAGCGAGCCAACGGCTCGGTCGCGATCTGGCAGGTGAAGTTCAACACTCAGTCACTGCACACCGGAGACGACGGCCTGCCGCTTTGAACCGCTGCAGGGGCAGGCGTCCCACCTGCCGCGATCCGCGTCGTCGATCGATACGCTCGCGTGACGGACGGGCGATGCTAGGAGCGCTTTCTCGTGACGTCACACCCCGACATCGAAGTGATTGTCTTCGACATCCTCGGGACCATGGTCGATGAGCCAAGCGGCATCACACGCGGCCTCCGAGCGTTGCTCCCGGACATCGACGATGCGAGGACGAGCGACCTTGTCGGGGTGTGGCAGCGGCACGTGGATGAGCAACAGCAGGAGATTCTCGCGGGCGGTCGCCCTTACGCCAACAGCAGCGTGGTCGACCTCGAGGCGGCGACCCGCGTCGCGGCCGAGGCCGCCATCAGCGACGCGGACGCGGTTCGCTCGCTGGCGGCCTCCGGACAGCGGCTGGACCCGTGGCCGGACTCTGTCCCGGCGCTCGATCGAATCGCCTCGCGGTTCCCGGTGGTCGGCCTATCGAACGCCACCCACGCGGCACTCACCCGCATCAGCGCGCACGCCGGACTGCGCTGGCACCAGGTGCTCTCGGCCGAGGATGCGCACAGCTACAAGCCCCATCCCGATGTCTACCGGCTCGCGATCACCAACGCAGACTGCTCGCCGGACCGCCTGCTCATGGTCGCTGCGCACGCCTGGGACCTTCGAGGTGCGCAGGCCGTGGGCATGAGGACTGCCTACGTCGAACGTCCGGTTGGCGACCCGCCCAGTGCGACGGACTCGTTTGACCTGCATGCCAAAAGTCTCGAAGACCTGGCCACAAGTCTCAGCGCGACCTAACGACGCGGCACCAGGTCGTCCTCGACGTGTTCGAGCACGTGAACGAGCGTCGGTTTGCCCTGATGTACGACACCCTCTACCCGGGACAGCAGGAGATCGTGAGCGAAGGCGCCTTCGTCGGCTGGTACGAGAACAACTGGGAGCCCCTCGAACGCGTTCAGCTGACGGACGTGACGATTCTCAGCGTGGGTCCCATCACCGGCGACGTCCCCGGAGTCGCGACCGGCCAAAGTCTGACGTACGTGAAGGTGCGCTCCCGCTTGACTTCGGATGGTCTCTACACGGAGACCTTCCACCTGGCCCCCACCGGACCGGATCTCGAAGAGACGTGGATTCTCAACGAGTTCATGCTGCGCGAGATCACGTCGTAGGAACACTGCGGCGGGTGCCGCATCAGGTCTTGTGCGACTGCAGCAGCGCGAGTGCCTGAGAGGGCTCTGACAGCACGACGTCCGCATCCTCGTGTGGATCGTATTGATGCCCCCAACCCGCGGCCGCTGCGCAACTCCCTGCGGCGCGAGCCGCCTGCAGATCGAGACAAGAGTCCCCCACGTAAGCCAGCCGCTCGGTCTCGAGTCCGAGTCGCTGCGCGGCTAAGTGGATCCCGTCAGGTGCAGGCTTGGGATGGGCGACCTGGTCGCCGCCGAGCAGGAGGTCGACCTCAAGACGAGCCGGGCGCAGCAGCAGAGTCGCCGCGCGGGCACTTGCCCCGGTGAAGACCGCCCGCGCCTTGCCCTGAGCCTTCAATGCGTCGAACGTTGCGACCACTCCGGGATATGGCTCAACCTCGACGCTTTCGAGCTCTCGGTAGTAGACCTCAATCTCGGACGCGTCCAGCTGCCGACCCATCAAGTGCCCCAAGATCACGTCGGGCGGACCGCGCCAGTAGGCGTCGACGACAGCCGCCTCATCAGTGCGAGGACCCGCGAGAACCCGCACCGATCGAACGAACGCGGCGGGAACCGCAGACGTGGTGTCCAGCAGCGTGCCGTCCATGTCCCAAAGCAGTTGTTCCACAGTCATCCGCAGATCGTCGGCTGCCGGGACGGGAAATCAAGCTGTCGACCGCGAGCACCCCCGTGTTGGTCAGACGCGGTCGTCGGAGTGTTCCCCCTGGTAGTGGCAGGTGTTGGATTCGAACCAACGTAGGCGATGCCGACGGTTTTACAGACCGCTCCCTTTGGCCGCTCGGGCAACCTGCCAGGGATCCACCCGCGGTTGTCTCCCCAGGGGTGGGCCGCGCACACGATAGCGCAGCGCCAGGGTGGCGCGCTCGACGGCCGGCCATATCCCCTGACGTCGCGTCAAACCCCGGATCGCCAGGTCCAACGGCCGCCGAGCAGGGTCCCCGCGACCGGCATCGCACGCAACTCGCCGGCCGACGCCGTCATCGGGTCACGGTCGACGATCGCGAGGTCGGCCGGCGCTCCGTCGCGAATCGGCAGCCCGCCCCGTACTGACGAGGCGAGCGCGGTCTCGATCGGGATCGCCTGCTCCGGATGCCACGGCTCCCGGCCGTCCCGCGAACGATCCACCGCGGCGGCGATCGCGAGCCACGGGTCGAGCGGTGCGACCGGGGCATCGGAGCCGAAGGCGAGTGTCGCCCCGGCCGCAACCAGATCGCCAAAGACGTACGCTCGCTCGGCCCACTCGGACCAGTGCCGGTCGACGACGTCGCGGTCGTCCATAGCGTGCTCGGGCTGCACACTCGCCGTGACTCCCAGCGCGGCGAACCGCGGCAGGTCAGCGCGACTCAACAGCTGCGCGTGCTCAATCGAGCCGCGGGCGCCGACCGCCTCGAACGCATCCAGGGCCAGCGTGTTGGCCCAGTCGCCGATCGCGTGGATGGCGGGGGTGATGCCGTGCTGCCGGGCCCGACTGATCAGCGACACCAGATCGTCCGGCGCCACGTTGAGGATGCCGTGGTCGTCGGCACCGTCGGCGTAAGGCTCAACGCAGTAGGCGGTCCGGGTGTTGAGCGCCCCGTCGGTGATGACCTTCAGCGGACCCATCGTGACGAGACCCTCGCCGCCTGGCGCGGGATCGCCGGTGCGCAGCCCACGTGAGATCGCGGCGTTGAACAGCTGCGGGTAGACGCCGCACGAGACCCGCAGCGCATCGTGTCCGTCGGCCACCCGGCGTACCCACGTGTCGAGCTGCCACGACATCTCGAGCTCCACCACTCCGACGACCCCACGAGCGGCAGCCGCCCGGACGGCGTCGGCGACCCAGCCGTCGAGTACCTCGGTCGGCACGGCGCGCAGCCGCTCGGCGATCGGATACCACTCGGTCTCGCGCAGCACCCCAGTCGGATGGTCGGCGACGCCGTACCGATGGGCCGCCGCGGAGTTGACCCAACACGAGTGCAGGTCCCACGCCGCCAACACGACCGGCACGTCTGGGGCGACCGCGTCGAGCAGGTCGCGATGCGGCGCGTCCGACCACAAGGCGTCGCGAAAGCCGTACCCCTCGAGCGTCGCACCGTCGGCCGGAGGCTCGCTGCGCAGCCGCTCGGCGACGACGCGCGTGACATCTGCGGCGGACATCGTCTCCGACAGGTCGAGCCGGCCACGAGACAGCGCCCAGCTGTCGAAGTGCACATGGTGGTCCCAGAGCCCCGGCAGCACCCACCGACCGTCCAGGTCGACGCTCTCGTCGACGTCGTACGCGTGGTCAGACGGATCGACGACGGTGCACCGGCCGTCGCGGAGTACGAGATCGCGCAGTTCACCGGTCGGGACGAGTCGAGCCGAGCGGAGTCGAAGGGCCATAGACAGCGATCTTGAGGGATCGAGGCAGCCGGAGCTACCGCGACCCCTCAAGATCCGTCGTCGCGTCAGGCGGTGACGTCGCGCCGCGAGAGGCTCAGCGACGCGACGACGGCGGCGATGGCCACGTAGACGGCGATGGTGACGAACGCCCGCATCGCCTCGACGTCGTCGGTCCCGCCGGCCACGAAGGCCTCCAGCAGCAGGCCCGGGAAGAACCGGCTCGCCGGATCCCACGCGTCCTGCAGCAGATGCTCGAACGGGCCGGCCCAGGCGATGCCGACGCCGAGCGCGATCGGCACCGACCGGAGCAGGACGCCCAGCATCATGCCGAGCATGGCGTACCCGGTGATCCAAAACAGCACGGCGGCGTAGTCGGCGACCCCAGCGGCCAGCCCGTCCATCGTCATCCACGCGCCGGTGTCGATGTCCTGCGACGGCGCGAACAGCCGAGCCGCGATCCAGGTGAGCACCATCGTCACGGCGAGCACGCCGGCGGAGTACGCCAGCATCGCCACCATCTTGCCCGCCATGAGCCGTAGCCGGGCGGGCTGTCGCAGCAGCATCGTCCGGAACGTCCCCCGGCCGAACTCGACGGCGATCGCTGCGACGAACACCACGAACGTGAAGAAGCCCGCAAACGACGCGGCCCGTCGAAACACCTCGGTGCCACCGCCGGCGTTGGCGAGGTCCTGCAGCGTAAGGCTCTGTCCGGAGGCGCCCGGCCCAGCCGGCTCGGCGCCTCCGAGAACAATCGCCGTGCCGCCGATGGCGACGACCACGACAGCGGCCGCGGTGAGCAGCCACACGCGGCGGCGCAGCAGCTTGACCATCTCGGCTCTGAACGCGCGGATCATCGGTCTCCTCCTTCAACCATCGCGAGGTAGTGCGACTCAAGATTCGGTCGTTGGACGTGCAGCTCGGCGAGCACGATGCCGGCGCTGATCGCCTCCTTGTTGAGGGCGACCGCGGCATCGCGGGGCTCAGCAACGTTCAGCGGCACGGTGATGCCGTCGCGCTCTCGGGCGGCGTCGAACCCGGCGGTACGCACGACCTCGACGAGCCGATCGAGGTCGTCGGGCCGCTCAGACGCGAGCGTCAGCACCGGTGACACCTGGCCGAGGAATCCGTCGGCCGGCCCCTGATAGCGCAGCGCCCCGTGGTCGATCACGATCAGCCAGTCGCAGACCTGCTCGACCTCGGCGAGCAGGTGCGATGACACGAGGACGGTGCGGTCGTCGTGGGCGATGTCGCCGATCAGGGCCCGCATCTCGTTGATGCCGGCCGGGTCGAGGCCGTTGGTCGGCTCGTCGAGCACGAGCAGCTCGGGGTCGCCGATCAGCGCGGCGGCGATGCCGAGGCGCTGCTTCATGCCGAGCGAGTACTGGCCGAACCGGTCCGATCCGCGGCCGGACAGCCGTACGAGGTCGAGCAACTCCGGGATCTGGCGGGTGTCGTGGCCGCTCAGCTTGGCGATCACCCGAAGGTTTTCGATGCCGGTGAGCCCGGGCCAAAACGTCGGACCCTCGATCAGGGCGCCGACCCGGCCGAGGTAGGCCGTCGGACGGTCGAGCGGAAACTCCAAGACGGTGCCGCGCCCGGCGGTCGGTCGGGCCAGGCCGAGCAGCATCGCCATCGTCGTCGTCTTGCCGGCGCCGTTGGGGCCGAGGAACCCGGCGACGACGCCGCGTGGCACGTCGAGGCTCAGGTTGTCGACCGCGACCTGGTCGCCGTAGCGCTTGGTCAGGCCCTCGACCGCGATGACCGAGGGCCGCCCGTCGGGAAGGTGATGGACTGTCATGCCTCCACGATCGCGTCGGAGCCGTCGTACGTCGTCCGGTCGACGCGGTATCTCGACGTACGCCATCGGGCGTACATCGTCGCCTGGAACCGAGCGTTTCCGTGGTCGGGGCGTTCGTGGAAGAGTGGCATCGATGGCGAAACATCCTCTGGTCATCGCGTTCGACGTGATCGAGACGCTCTTTCCGCTCGACCCATTGCGGCAGCGCCTCGTCGACGCCGGCCAGCCCGGCCACGTGTTGGAGCTGTGGTTCTCCCGGATCCTGCGCGACACGTTCGCCCTCGCTGCGAGCGGCGGCTACCGCCCGTTCCCCGAGGTCGCGGCCAACGCCCTCGCATCGGCGACTGACGGCGACCTGACCGACGACGCCGCCCGCGACCTGGTCGCCGGCTTTGCCGAGCTTGCGCCGCATCCTGACGTCGAGCCTGCGATGCGCCGTACCTGGGAGGCCGGCGTCCGGGTCGTGACACTGACCAACGGCACCGCGCGCAACACCCGTACGTTGCTCGCGAACGCCGGCGTGGACCACTACGTCGAACTCGTTCTGTCCGTCGACGACATCCGCCGATGGAAGCCGGCGCCCGAGATCTACCTCCACGCGGCTGAGGCGTGCGGCGTGCCACCCGACCGGGTCGCCCTGGTCGCCGCGCACAGTTGGGACACCCACGGCGCGCACCGGGCCGGCCTCACCACGGGTTGGGTGAGCCGGCTGGAGCATCGGTACGGCGAGGTCTTCGACCCGCCGGACGTGACCGGCGACGATCTCGTGGCGGTCGTGGACCGACTGCTCGCGCTGCCGACCCGCTAGGCCTCGCAGTGGGCCTTGAGCCCGTCGCCCTCCATGCCGATGTAGCGCCGGATCCGGCCGCCGCCCAGCCGCCCGACCAGACCGGACAGCGGCCCGGTCAACTCGAAGCTCAGCGCCACGCGGACACCGTCGCCGGTCGGCTCCATGGCGTGCGTGGCCACCATGTCGAGCCCGCCGGAGCGGGTCCGCCAGACAAACGACCGACCCGGGTCGACGTCGGTCACCTCCCACTCCGCCGCCCGCATCTTGGGCTGCTTGAGCCGCGCCGGGCTGTCGACGTCGAACTCACCGTCGTCGAGTCGCTGCGCCGACTCGACCGACTCGGACCAGTCCGGCCAGCCCTCGATATCGACCCACGTCGCCCAGATCCGATCAGCGTCGGCCGCGATGTCGACCGTCGTCTCGTACCTCATCCACTCCTCCGATCGACGTTGCGTCGAACAAGCTACAAGGCGGAGACGGTGCGAGACGCGGCGGCCGGCTAGTAGCGGGCGCCGGCGACCTGGGCACCGAGCGGATCCAGCCGGGCCAGGTCGTCTTCGCTCAGCTCGACGTCGAGAGCCGCGATGTTTTGCTCGAGGTAGCGCCGCCGCTTCGTCCCCGGGATCGGGACCACGTCGTCACCGCGCGAGTGCACCCAGGCGAGGGCCACTTGAGCCGGCGTCACGTCCCGAGCTGCCGCGATCTCCTTGATCACCTCGACGATGGCCAGGTTGGCGTCCAGGTTGCCGTCGGCGAATCGCGGATTGACCCGCCGGTAGTCGTCGCCGTCCAGCGACTGTGTCGTCGTGACCGAGCCGGTGAGGAAGCCGCGACCCAGTGGCGAGTACGCGACCAGGCCGACCCCGAGGCGCCGCATCGTCGGCAGCACGTCCTCGACGTCGCGCGTCCACAGGGAGTACTCGCTCTGGACGGCGCTGATCGGGTGCGCGGCGTACGCCGTCTCGAGCTGCTCGGCCGACACCTCGGACAAACCGATGTAACGCACCTTGCCGGCCTGGATCAGCTCAGCCATCGCCCCGACGGTCTCGTCGATCGGCGTGTACGGGTCGGGCCGGTGCAGGTAGTAGAGATCGATGTGATCCAGACCGAGCCGCTGCAGGGAGGCGTCGATACACGCGCGTACGTAGTCGGGCCGCCCGTTGAACGTCCGCAGGTGGAAGTCGTTGCGAATGTCGTAGGGCCGGACGATCCCGAACTTCGTCGCGAGCACCACCTCGTCGCGCCGGCCGGCGATCGCCTTGCCGACCAACCGCTCGTTGACGCCGTTGCCGTAGATGTCTGCGGTGTCGAGAAACGTCACACCGAGATCGAGCGCGCGGTGCAGGGTCGCGATCGACTCCGTGTCGTCACCGACGCCGTAAAACTCGCTCATCCCCATGCACCCAAGGCCCTGCTCCGAGACGGAAAGCCCCTGCGAACCGAGTGCGACTGTCTTCATTCGTTGCCTCTTTCGCTACGTCGTGATCTTGCGCTCGAAACGCTAGGTGCTAGAGCACGCTCTAGCGCAAGCCCGATCGGCACCGCATTCCCGCTGGGTGATCCGTTGCCGTGCCAGACTTCGAAGCGCCCGAATCGCAGGGCCAGCGAGCTGCAGCCGACGTACGCGCCGGAGATCGAGCTCGCGGGGTTGCTCAGGGGGGCGTGCCACCGGATCTCGGGGCGGTGGCCCGCCAGATCGAAGGCAGCAAGGTCCTCACCCGCGACCTGCTGGCGCGGCACTCCTAGACTGACGCCTTGCACCAGCCACCCACAGCCAGGAGGACGCCCGATGGCCGGCGACTCGTCGTTCGACATCGTGAGCAAGATCGATCGCCAAGAGGTCGACAACGCCCTGAACCAGACGGCCCGCGAGATCTCGCAACGCTTCGACTTCAAGAACACCGGGGCGTCGATCCAGTGGCAGGGCGAGTACGGGGTGGAGCTGAGCGCCAACTCCGACGACCGCGCCCTGGCGATCCTCGACGTTTTCAAGAGCAAGCTGATCAAGCGCGGCATCTCGCTGAAGGCGCTCGACGCCGGTGAGCCGCGTACGTCCGGCCGCGAGGTCAAGATCGACGCCACGCTCAAAAACGGCATCGGCTCCGACGAGGCGAAGAAGGTCAGCAAGTTGATCCGCGACGAGGCGCCCAAGGGAGTCAAGGTCCAGATCCAGGGCGACGAGCTCCGGGTGTCGTCGAAGAAGAAGGACGACCTCCAGTCGATCATCGCGCTCGTCAAGGACGCCGACCTCGACTTCGCGGTGCAGTTCGTCAACTACCGCTGACCGGTCTCGTCGCCGCCGCGAACGTTCCCGTCGAGTCAGGACTTAGGTCCCGATAGCCGCAGGACTTTCTTGGATAGTGACCATTCGCGCTGATTCCTAGTCTTCTTCGCAACGACCGACACGACTCGTGCTCTGGTCGAGCGAGACGACTGCCCGCCGTCTGGCACACCCGAACCCACGACCGCAGGATCGCGGTTGGCCTCGGCTGCGCACAGCCGGACGGTCGTCCGCGCGCTTCGCCTGAACACCGGTCATCCAAGGAAGGATCACGACTCGATGCAGAAGTTCATCACGGGGGCCGCGGCGGCCGCCTTGCTCGGGGGAACGTTGCTGCTGGCACCGACCAGCGTCTCGGCCGACGGGACCGTCACCATCACCCCAAGCAGTGAGCTGCTCAACACCTCCGAGACCCGCACCACAGGGCATGTCGATTTCCTGGAGCACAGCCTCCACGTGTGGACCGAAGGCACCGCCAGCACCGACAAGGCGGCTGGCTACTTCGCGGTGGACAAGCCGCTGGCCGACGTCGGCGAGCCCAGCATGGACTGGAACTTCAACAATGCCTCGCTGCTCGCGGTCCCGGGCAAGCAGATCGTCTTCGACGTCGACGACATTGCGGGCAACGGCAACGACTACAACATCCTGGTCGGCGAGCCGGTGTACGGCAACGTCTGGTGGCTCACGGGCGGTTCGTCTGCCGACGCCAAGGCCGCCGACCCGTCCGGCGCCAACAATGGCGGCAACGGCTCGGAGTGGTTTGGCACGCTCAACGAGTGGCGGACGGCGCTGCCGAACGCACAGGTGCTCGCCGGCGGCTTCTCGCTCGGCAGTGGAGTCCACGGCGACGGCGACATCACCTCGATGACCTACGGCGACACGACGTACCGGTTCGCCCAGGACACAATCGTGGCGCCGACGTTCCGCCACAGCGCGACGAAGTCGTGCGGCTTCGTCAGCACGTACGTCGGGGTCGACGACATCCCGGCTGGCGCGATCGCCAGCCCGGAGTACTACGACTTCAAGGTCACCATCACCAACCGCAACACCGGCGAGACGGTGACGCCGGAGCACGGCCGCCTTCGTCCCGGTCAGTCGAGCTCTTTCGCCCGCTCGTTCGGTGAGGACTCCGGTCCGCGTGACGTGCGGATCTTCAAGAACGGCAGCCAGGTCCGGATCGTCCACGTCGCGACCAACTGCCGCTGACCCCAACGGTCGCCCTGACCAGCCGGCACCGGGGTGCGAGCCTCCGGCAGGGCGCGAACGGCGAGACCAGCAGCCGTCACACCAACAGTCGCAGCACCAGATCGGGCCACAGTGACGTCGCGATCAGAGCGGTCAGCGTGATCCCGAAGGCGGCGCGGACCCACGGCCGGCCGGACCCGACCGCGGTGGCCAACACAGCGTCACCCTCCGGATCGTCGGCGGGCGCCACCGTGACGGCGGCGAAGCGCAGGTAATAGGCCAGCCCGATCATGACGTTGACCGCCATCACCACGGCCAGGATGCCCTCGCCGTCGGCGATCACCGGGCGCAGCGCCACGTACTTGGCCAGCAGCCCGACGATCGCCGGGGGAAAGCCCGCGAGTGCCAGCAGGGCCGCCACCAGCGTGGCCCCGGCCAGCCGATCCGAGCGCAGCAGGCCCCGAAACGCCGCGAGATCGGTTCGCCCGACCCGGGCCCGGACGTGTGCGACGACGGCGAACGCCGCCAGGTTGGCCAGCGCGTAGATGCCGAGGTAGCGGATTGCCGCCTGCAAGCCGTTGTCGACCGAGCCGAGATCGCCGGCGAACACTGCGACGACCGGCGCGAGCACAAACCCGGCCTGCGCCACCGACGACCACGCGAGCAGCCCGACCGCATCGTCTTGCCGCAGAGCCGCGACGTTGCCGAGCGTCATCGTCACGCCGGCGACCACCGCGATGAACGGCCCCCACGTGTGCGCCATCGGCCCGAACGGGCCTGTGACGAGCAGCAGCACGCCCGCGACCCCGGCCGTCTTGGAGACGACCGACAGGTACGCCGCGACCGCCACCGGCGCGCCGGTGTAGGTGTCGGGCACCCACATGTGAAACGGCACCGCGCCGATCTTGAAAACCAAGCCAGCCAGCGTGAGTACGACGCCCGCATGCAGCGCGGACTCCGGCCCGACCCCGGCCTGCACGGCGTTGCGTACGTCCTCGAAGAACACGCTCCCGGTCGCGCCGTAGACCAGCGAGACGCCCATCAGCGTGATCGCGGTCGCGGTCACCGACGCGAGGAAAAACGTCCAGGCCGACCGCGACGCGACCCGATCGTCTCGGCGCAGCGCGACCAGGGCGATCGACGGCAGCGACACCAACTCGAGTGCCGCGACCAGCGAGACGAGGTCGCGCGACGCCGCCAGCGTCAGAGCGCCCCCGACCGAGCTCAACAGCAGGAAGTGAAACTCCCCCGGCGGCATCGACGCGTCGTCGGCGTGCACCGCGGCCATGAGGACGACCAGCGCGGCGCCGACCAGGATGATCCACCAGAGCGCGATCGTGGTGTCGTCGACGACGAAGCTGCACTGCTCTTGGTGCTCCAACGCGGCTTGCCCGGTGAGTTGCGTACACATGGTCTCGCGGTCACTGCCGCTCATCCCGGCGGCGGCGACCGCGGCGCCACCGAGGGCGACCAGGCTGCCGGACGTGCCGAGCAGCCACGACCGTACGCCGGCGAACGCGTCGCCGAGCAACAGGACGACGCCCGCCACCGCCACGATCACGGCCGGCCCGAGGGCCAGCCAGTCAAACCCGGTCAGGCTCATCGGATGCCCCCGACGATCCACGGCATCGCCTGCGCGATGGTGCCACTGAGCAGACCCGGGACGATCCCGAGCACGAAGACGCTGACGGCCAGGACACCCGTGACGATGCCCTGCTCGCGATCGAGGTCGACCACGCCGTCATCCTCAGCCTCCTGCAGTTGATCGGTCACTTGTGGTCGAGCGATCCGCCCACTGTCGTCGGGTCCTTGGTCGCCAGGTTGCGGATCGTCTGACCACAAGTGACGGATCGTCTCGTCCGGGCTGGGCGTGCCCTGAAGGAGGCGGCGGATGAGGCCGACGAAGTAGGCCGTGGTGACCACGATGCCGAGCGCGGCGATGCCGAGCAGTGTCCACGCGCCGGCCCGGTCCATCGTCGGGCCGACCTCGTAGGCACCGCGCAGCGCCAGCATCTCGCCCCAGAAGCCGGCCAAGCCAGGCACTCCGAGGCTCGCGAGGCAGCCGAAGCAGAACGCGACGGCGAGCCAAGGGCTGCGCCGGTACATCCCGTGTCCGAGCGCGGCGAGGTCGCTGCTGCCGTACCGCTCCTTCAGCCACCCGGCGAGGAAGAACAGCAACCCCGTGATGAGTCCGTGCGCGACGCTGATGAACACCGCCGCCGTCAGCCCCGACGCGGTCAGCGTGCCGATCCCGAGGGCGACGAAGCCCATGTGACCGACACTGGAGTAGGCGATGAGCCGCTTGAGATCGGACTGGCGCAGGCAGGCGAGCGCCGCGTAGACGATGCCGGCGACGCCGAACGCCGCGAGGTACGGCCCGATCTGCGCCGCCTGCACGGGCATGATTGGCACCAGGATGCGGACGAAGCCATAGGTCCCGAGCTTCAAGAACACCCCGGCGAGCAGCACCGAGCCGACCGTCGGAGCTTTAGCGTGCGCGTCGGGCAGCCAGATGTGCAGCGGCAGGATCGGCGTCTTGACGGCGAGGCCGAGCGCGATCGCGACCGCCAGCAGCGTGTTGAGCGTGCCGGTGAACGCTGGCGCGCTGACCGACAGCGCGTCGATCTGCAGCGTGTCGGCCTGCCAGGCGATGCCGATGAAGCCGACGAACATCAACGCCGACCCGAGCACGGTGAACAGCAAAAACCGGGTCGCCGCGCGTCGTCGACCGGCCGGGTCGTGCGGGTCGCCCCAGCCCGCGATCACGAACCACATCGGGATCAACGCGAGCTCGAAGCAGATGAAGAACAACACGAGGTCGAGTGCGGTGAAGACTCCCAGCGAGGCCGACTCGATCACCAGGATCAGCACGAGCAGCGATCGCCGGCCCGGTTGACCCGCCTCGTCGGCCGTCCGCTCGCGGGCCAGGGACAGACAGCACAGGCCCGACAGCGCGGTGGTCAGGAGGACGAGGCAGTAGGAGATGCCGTCCATGCCGAGATGCCAATGGACGTCGAGCGCGGGGATCCACACGTGGTCGACCTCGCCCGAAAAGACCGCCGAAGCGTCCCGGGTCAGCCAGATCAGCCAGGCGAGGATCAGCGAGACTGCCGACGCGCCAACACCGACCCGCGCGGCTTCAACCTCCGACCAGCGGGCGCCCCGCCACCACACCGCCGCCGCGGCGAGCACCGGAGCCAGCACGACCAGGCTGAGCCACCCCATCAGGCCGTCACCCCCGCGACCACGGCGGCCAGCGCGATGCCCAACACGGCAACGGTGACGTAGGTCTGGACGTTGCGAGACTGCGCCAATCGCAGCAGCCGCGAGGCGTCGATCGCACCGGACGACGCACCGCGTGCATAGGCGTCGACGACGTCGCGATCGGTCGCCAGGACCAGCCCACTGGCAGCGAGGGTCGGCGCGACGATGAACCGGTTGTACGCCGCGTCGACACCGAACTCCCGCGCCAGCACCGGCCGGATCGGCCCGAGCCGCGTGGCCGGATCGCCCGCGCGCCCGAGCAGCCAGGTCATCGCGACGACGCCCGCCAGGATCGCGGTGCTCGTCACGGCCACCCAGGAGTGCACCGGCTCGGCCTCGGAGCCCGCGAGCCATCCGGGTCGGACCACGGCGAGTCCCATGAGAGCCGTGGGGACCGCCAAGACGACCATCGGCCACCGCATCAGGGCTGGCACCTCGTGAGCCGTCTCTGATCCACGCCGCTCACCGGAGAAGACGAGGCGCCAGGCCCGGGTCGCATAGGCCACGGTCAGGACTGCGGTGAACAGCGTCGCGACGACGATCAGCCATGCGAGCCAACTCGGAGCCGGGCCCTCACCGCCACCGGATGCCGCATCGTAGGCCGCTCCCACGACGGCGTCCTTGGTGAAGAACCCCGACAGCGGCACCAGCCCGGACAGTGCGGCGAAGCCGATCGTGGCGGTCGCGAACGTCCACGTCATCGGGCGCCGCAGGCCGCCCATGTCGGCGAAGGCCGTCGAGCCGACCGCATGCGCGACCGACCCGGCGGCCAGGAACAGCAATGCCTTGAAGGCCCCATGGGCGAGCAGATGACCGATCGCGGCGACGACGCTGCCGACCGAGAGAGCGGCGAACATGTACGCGAGCTGGCTGACCGTCGACCAGGCGAGCACCCGCTTGAGGTCGTCTTGTGCGAGTGCGAACGCGGCCGCGATCAGCATCGTGATCACCGCGGTCAGACCGAGAACGATCGTCGCGGTCTCGCTGGCCAGGAACAGCGGCTCCATCCGGGCCACGAGGTAGACCCCGGCGGCCACCATCGTCGCCGAATGGATCAGCGCGCTGATCGGCGCGGGGCCCGGCATGGCGTCGGGTAGCCACGTGTGCAGCGGAAACTGCGCCGACTTACCGATGGCCGCGAGCAGGATGAGCAAGGCGGTCACGGTGATCGTCGACCCGGACAGATCGCCGGCCGCCACCGCGTCGAGCACGTCGCTGATCCGATAGCTGCCGACGGCCTGGCCGAGCACGATGATCGCGATCAGCAGTCCGACGTCGGCCGTCCGGGTCATCAGGAACGCCTTGGCCGCACCGTCCCGGGCGTCGGATCGCTCCCAGTAGTGGGCGATCAGCAGATAGGAGCAGACGCCCATCATCTCCCAGCCGATCAACAGCACGAACATGTCGTCGGCCACGACGACCGCGGCCATCGACGCCGAGAACAGCGACACGATCGAGGCGTACGCGCGATAACGCGGGTCGTCGGCGAGATAGGCGACCGAGTAGATCTGCACCAGCAGCGCCACCGACGCGGCAAGCAGCAGCAGTGCGGCCGATAGGGAGTCGGCGCGGAGCGCGAACGACACATCTGGCGCGTTGAGGGTGCCCCAGGCGTGCCCCCACGAGCCGCCGACCGGTCCTGCCGTTCCGAAGCGTGGCACCGCGACGATCAGCGTCGCGACGAAGGTGATGGCCGCGCCACCGACCGAAACCAGGGCGATTTCGATGCCGTCGATCGCGGCGAGGCCGACCAACGCGGCCAGCGCCGGCAGCACGATGACAAGCGTCAGCCCGATCACGAGGGGTCGCCTCCGACCCGATCGACGTCGACGTGCCCGTACGCCCGAAACAGCCGCAGCACGATCGCGAGACCGAGCCCGATCTCGGCCGCGGCCAGGGCGATGATGAACAGCGTGAAGACCTGACCCGACACGAGTACATCGCGAAACCACACGTCGAACGCGACCAGGTTGAGGTTGGCGGCGTTGAGCATCAACTCGACACCCATCAGGGCGAGCACCGCGTTGCGGCGGGCCAGCACGCCGTAGACGCCGACCCCGAAAAGCGCCGCGCTCAGCAGCAGCGGCCACAACAGCGGCATCAGCCGTCCCCCTCGGGAGACTTGTCAGGCACATGTTGAGCCCCAGGTCCATATGTGCCTGACAACTCCGCGGCGTCGCGACGGGACAGCACGATGGCGCCGACGAGGGCCGCGAGGAGTACGACGCTCACGACCTCGAACGCCAACACCCAGTGCCGAAAGATCGCGTCGCCGATCGAATCCGCGGCGCCGGACGGGGCCCCGTCGACGTCGATCTCGGCGCCCCGAAACCCGTCGACGAGAACCACCCCGAGCACCGCCGTCGTCGCCACCCCGGCGAGGATCGCGACCGGCTGGTTACGGGTCGTCGTTGCCGCGTCAGGAGCCGTCGGCGCCCGGGTCAGCATGAGCGCGAACAGCAGCAGTACGACGACCGCGCCGACATAGATCAGCACCTGCACCCAGGCGACGAACTCCGCCGTCAACAGCAGGTAGCAGCCGGCGAGAGCGCCGAGGGTCACGACCAGCCACAGCGCCGCATGCACGAGGTGGTCCGTCGTCACGACGAGCACCGCCGACCCGAGGGCGAGGCACGACAGCAGCCAGAACAGCACCTCGACCACGCTCACGACTCCTCCTCGGTGGCCGTCGACCGCTTCGTGGCGTCGCGCTCGACCGCCTTGCGAGCGGCCGCAATCTCCTTCGGCTCCTCACCACCGGGATCGATGGCCGGGGGCGGCGGCACCGTCCACATCCAGTCACGGAGCCGATCGCGCTCGTGGGTCAGGTCGAGGATGTCGTACTCGCCGTACTCGAACTCCGGCGTCCAGTGCAACGCGTCGAACGGGCAGGCCTCGATGCAGATGCTGCAGTACATGCACAGCGAGAAGTCGATCGCGAACCGGTCGAGCACGTTGTGGCTGCGCTCGCGGGCGCCTTCGACCTGCTGCGGCGTGACCTCCTTGTGGGAGTCGATGTAGATGCACCACGCCGGGCACTCGCGGGCGCACAGCATGCAGACGGTGCAGTTTTCCTCCTGCAGTGCGATCACGCCGCGCGACCGGGGCGGCAGCTCCGGCTTGGCGTCGGGATATTGCGCCGTCACCGACCGGCGCAGGAGGTTGCGCGCGGTGACTCGAAGGCCGTGCAGCAGGCCACGCCCGAATCCAGTCATGCGATCTTCACCGCCACGACGGTCGTGAGGGCAAGCTGCAGCAGCACCACGGGAACGAGCACCTTCCAGGCGAGCGTGTTGAGCTGATCCTCTCGCAATCGGGGGAAGGCGACACGGACCCAGATCACGATGAAGGCGACCGCGCCGGTCTTGACGAGCGTCCAGAGCCAACCGAGGTCGTCGGCCGAGGGTCCGTGCCAGCCGCCGAGGAAGAGGACGGCGGTCAGGGCCGACAAGACGACGATGCCCGCGTACTCGGCGAGCAGGAACATCGCGAACCGGATCCCGCCGTACTCGGTGTAAGGCCCGAAGACCAGCTCGGAGTCGGCCACCGGCATGTCGAACGGCGGCCGCTGCAACTCGGCCAACCCGGCGACGAAGAACACGACCATGCCCGGCGCCTGCCACAGCAGCCACCACGGCTCCCATGCCTCGACGATGCCGGGCAGCGACAGGGTGCCGGCGGCCATCGCCACACTGGACGCGGCGAGCACGAACGGCAGCTCGTAGGACATCAGCTGCACGGCGACCCGCATGCCGCCGAGCAGGCTGTACTTGTTGGCGCTGGCCCACCCGCCCATCAGGGTGCCGAGCACGCCGACGCTCATGATCGCGAGGACGAAGAACAGTCCGATGTCGAGGTCCTGGCCGACCAGGCCCGGCCCGAGCGGGATCGCCACCATCGCGACGAGGTACGGCACCAGCGCCACTCCAGGGGCGATGGCGAAGACCGTACGATCGGCTGCCGCCGGCGCGACATCTTCCTTCTGGGCGAACTTGACTCCGTCGGCGACCAGTTGCGCCCACCCGTGGAAGCGGCCCGCGTACATCGGCCCCACCCGCGACTGCATGTGGGCCATCGCCTTGTGCTCGGTCTGTCCGACGAGCAACGGCAGCAGCAGGAATGCCGCGAGGACGGCGACGCAGCGAAGTGCGACCTCGAGCGCGTCAGCCATCGTGGCCCTCGGGGTCGCGAGGGCCCCACTGGACCGGGTCGGGGATGCCGGGCGGAGCGACTCGGCGACGCGACGGAGCCGCGGTCGCGTCGGACTCCCCCGGCTCCTTCGCGCCCGGCCAGGCCTTGACGACGCGAGACACGAGGTAGAAGTCCTTGCGAAGCGGGTGGCCCTCGAACCCGTCCGGCAGCAGCAGCGGCTCGTTGGGACCGCCGACGAACTCGATGCCGAACATCTCGTGCGTCTCGCGCTCGTGCCAGGCCGCTCCGGCATACAGACCGACCAGCGAGTGCACCCGCGGCTGCTCCCTCGGCACCAGGGTCCGCAGCAGCACGTGGTCGACGCCACCGTCGGTCAGCGCCGCCAGATGGCACACGATGCGGAACCCGTCGTCGAGCTCGTCGACCGCGCTCAGCCAGTCGAAGTAGGTGCAGCCGGCGGCGTCTCGCAACGCACTCGCGCTCGCCACCCAGCGATGCGGCGCAACGTCGACCGCCAGCGGCGCAAACTCCTCGAGCGGCTCCGGAGCCTCTCCCGCGCCGGCGACCGTGACAGCCTCGACGACCCGCTCCCGCCAGCTCACGTCGGCTCCGGGGGCGCCAGCGCCGGTTGGGTGAGCGTCTCGACACTGCGCGGTTCGGCATACCGCTCCACCATCGACTCGCCGGCGATCTTCTCCTGCAGCTTGACGATGCCCTGCAGCAGCGCCTCGGGCCGCGGCGGACATCCCGGCACGTAGACGTCGACCGGGATGATCTGGTCGACGCCCTTCGTCACGCAGTACGAGTCCCAGTACGGCCCGCCGCAATTGGCGCACGAGCCGAAGGAGATGACGTACTTGGGCTCCGGCATCTGCTCGTACAGTCGCTTGACCGCCGGCGCCATCTTGTCGGTCACGGTGCCCGACACGACCATGAGGTCAGCCTGCCGCGGCCCCGGCGCGAACGGGATCACGCCGAGCCGGATGAAGTCGTGACGCGCCATCGAGGTCGCGATGAACTCGATCGCGCAGCACGCCAGGCCGAAGTTGAAGACCCACAACGAGTAGCGCCGGCCCCAGTTGAGGAGAAACCGCACCGGCTTGGGCGCGGCGACCGAGCCGGGTCCCAGCGACGGGCTACCCAGCGTGGGCGTGGGGAGATCGACGGTCATGTCCAGCTCAGCACTCCCTTCCGCCACGCATACACCAAACCGACGGCGATGAAGCCGATGAAAATGCCCATCTCGATCACGCTGACCCACCCGAGCATGGCGAAAACCGTCGCCCACGGAAACACGAACACGGCATCGACGGCGAACACGACATAGAGATAGGCGAAGACGTAGTAGCGCACATGGGTCTGCGCCCAGCCCTCGCCGACCGGGTCGACGCCGCACTCGTAGGTCAGCTGCTTTTCCGGCGTGGGTCGGGCCGGCCTCAGCAGCCAGTTGCCGCCCAGCATCAGCGCCACGAGCCCGATGCCGACGACGAGGATCGCCAACACCGTCGCGTACGACCCCATATAGCCGGTCATGGACGCTGAGTCTAGG
>Ga0190270_10000070_pt1 | contig 45467 bp, 38 predicted proteins | sample Popmic320T_FD_133748 | JGI IMG/M metagenome (GOLD analysis project Ga0190270, IMG submission 133748) | Populus adjacent soil microbial communities from riparian zone of Weber River, Utah, USA - 320 T | ecosystem: Environmental > Terrestrial > Soil > Riparian zone | place: USA: Utah | collected...
GCCGTGCGCCAGCTCGGGTTTCGGGACGACCAGTTCGGTCACATCTCGACCGGCGGCGGAGCCAGCCTCGAATACCTCGAAGGCAAGCGCCTTCCCGGCCTGGAGATCCTGGAGGACTGATGGCGCGGCCCAAGCGCATTCCGCTGATGGCGGGCAACTGGAAGAGCAACCTCAATCACCAAGAGGCGGTTGTTCTCGTCCAGAAGCTGGCGTGGATCCTGTCCGACAAGGGCCACGACCCCAACAAGTCCGAGGTGGCGGTGATCCCGCCCTACACGGACCTGCGCAGCGTTCAGACTCTGGTCGACGGCGACCGGTTGGAGATCAGGTACGGCGCACAGGACCTCTCGGTTCACGACGGTGGCGCCTATACGGGCGAGATCTCGGCGGCCATGCTGACCAAGCTCGGCTGTACGTACGTCGTCGTCGGCCACTCGGAGCGTCGGCAGCATCACGGCGAGGACGACGCGCTGGTCAATGCCAAGGCGCAGCGGGTCCTCGCCGCGGAGATGACGCCGATCGTCTGCGTGGGCGAGGGGCTGGAGGCACGCCAGTCCGGCGAGCACGTCGCCTACACGCTCAGCCAGATCGACGCGTCGCTGGCCAAGCTGCCTGCAGAGAAGGTCCGAGACCTGGTCGTCGCATATGAGCCGGTCTGGGCGATTGGTACCGGTGAAGTCGCGACGCCGGAGGACGCTCAAGAGGTGTGCGCGGCTATCCGAGGACGGATAACGGAGACCTGGTCGGATGACGTGGCCGGCTCGATGCGTATCCTGTATGGCGGCTCGGTCAAGGCAGCCAACGTCGCCGCTATCATGGCAAAGCCCGATGTCGACGGCGCCTTGGTTGGCGGAGCCAGCCTGCAGGCGGACGAGTTCGGCGCCATCTGTAGGTTTTACGACCTGCCGATCATCTGACGGCAGACGGCAAGAAAGGCCTGGCACCACGTGGTTATCGCGTTCTCGATCCTCTTGGTCGTCTCGAGCGGGCTGATGATCCTGCTCGTGCTCTTGCACAAGGGACGCGGCGGGGGACTCTCTGACATGTTCGGTGGCGGAGTGTCCACTGGTCTCGGCGGCTCGTCGGTTGCCGAACGAAACCTGGACCGGATCACCGTCGGCATCGGCGTGGTCTGGTTCTTGTGCGTCTTCGCGTTGGGCCTGCTGCTGAAGCAGGGCTGACGCGACGACCTACCCTATGCGCGCCGGCCGCGAGCCGCGGTCGGCCGTTGTTCCTTTGACGAAGGAGAGCGAGCGTGGCTGGTGGCAGTGCGATCCGGGGTAGCCGGGTCGGTGCCGGACCGATGGGCGAGGCGGAGCGCGGTGAGGCCGCGCCGAGACAGACCGTCTCGTATTTCTGCGCCAACGGACATCACACGCAGCCCAGTTTCGCGGTCGAGGCGATTCTGCCCGACACGTGGGACTGCCCGCGTTGTGGGCTGCCGGCAAACCGCGACGAGGCAAATCCGCCGCCGGCTCCGAAGATCGAGCCCTACAAGACGCACCTGGCGTATGTGAAGGAGCGACGGTCCGACGACGAGGCCGAGGAGATCCTCGAAGAGGCTCTGCAGCTGCTTCGCGATCGTCGCAAGCGCGGCGAGGTCGTCTTCTAAGGGGAGTCGATGCGGCTGAGGCCGCGGGGAAGTTGACTCGCGGCCGCCGCGTCCAGCAGCCACAGCGTGCGGGCCGAGCCGCGTACGCCGGCGGCTGGGATCTGCATACGACCGGCGCCGCCGAGCGCCAACCGTGCGGCCCGAGCCTTCGCGTCTCCGGAGGCCAAGAACCACACCTCGCGCGACCGGTTCAGGCTCGCGAAGGTCAACGACACCCGCGTCGGTGGCGGCTTCGGCGAGCCGTGGACGCCGACGGCCGAGCGCTCGTCGTAAAGCACGGGGTGCTCCGGAAACAGCGACGCGACATGGCCGTCGGGCCCGATCCCGAGCATCAGGATGTCGAATGTCGGCACCGCTCCGTGGTCCTCCGGCGCCGCCGCTTGTCGGAGCTCGTCGGCATAGCGCTCCGCTGCGGCGTCGGCGTCGCCCGACCCGTCATCGGCCGGCATCGGGTGCACCAGGGTCGAATCGAGAGCGAGCCGATCGAGCAGAGATCGCCGTGCCTGCGTCTCGTTTCGCTCGGCGTCGTCGGCCGGGAGGTAGCGCTCGTCGCCCCACCACAGGGCCACCCGCTGCCAGTCGACGGCCTCCCGCGCGGCCGAATCGGCGACCGTCTGGTGCACTCGGTCGGCAATCGTGCCGCCGGCGAGGACGACAGACGGCACCCGGCCGGTGCTCTGAAGGTCGACGAGCCGGGTCAGGAGGCGAGCGGCCACCGCCGACGCGAGGAGGTCCGCCGTGCGATGGACGAGTACGGCAGGAGCGCTCATCTCGTGGCGGTGTTGCCCGACTTGCCGGCCGCCTGCCTCCGGTTGAACGTCTTGATGGTTTGGGCAAAGACCTCATCCTCGTCGAGGCGACGGAGCTCTTCGGCGATCAACTCGGCGGTGTCGCGGCGTCTCAGCGCCACCGGGCGGTCGGCCTCGCCCGGGATGGTGAAGGTCGCGATGTGGCCGGATGGCCGGGAGATCGCGATGTCACCGTGCCGGGTCAGCAGCCGGACCTGGGTCAGCCCCGGTCCGGACGTGGAGCGCTGCTCGACCTGGACCCGGAGCCGGCACTGCAGCCAGGCGGCCATCAGATCGGCGCTCGGACTGCCCCGCTCGCCGTCGACCTCCGCACCGGTGACGGTGACAGGATGCTGATCGAGAGCCGCAGCGAGCAAGGCCCGCCACGGAGTGAGCCTGGTCCAGGCCAAATCGGTGTTGCCGGCGGCGTAGTGCTTCGCCTGGGTGCGAAGGGCGGTCCGTGCGCTGCGAGTGGTGCTCGCCGAGTCGGTGATCCGGCGCTGACTCAGGCGGCCGAGCGGATCGTGGGCGACGTCCTCGGGTGCGTCACTCGGCCACCACACGACGACGGGGGAGTCCGGCAGCAGCAACGGGAGCACGACGGACTCCGCGTGGCGTACGAGCTCGCCGCCCATCCGCAGCAGGACGGCCTCGCCGGCGGTGTTGTTGCCGATCCTGACCTCGGCGTCCAACCGGGCCCGGCCGCGAGCGGACTGCCGGACTACGCCGAGAATGCGAGCCGGATGCTCCGTAGTCACCGCCGCAGCCGCCCGCATCGCCTCGTCGCTGTGCTTCTCGTCGGTCACCACGATCAGGGTCAGCACCATGCCCATGGCCGGACTGCCGGCTGCGCGGCGAGCGCGGACCAGCGCTGCCGCGATCTGGCTGGCGTTGGTGTCGGTGAGGTCTACGTTCACGGCCGCCGCCACCCCCGTCCGTCGCGCGCCAGCATGTCGTCGGACGACGCCGGTCCCCACGTGCCGGAGGGGTAGGCGTCCGGCTGACCTGACTTTGCCCATTGCTCGATGACGGGGTCGAGGATCTGCCAGGACAGCTCGACCTCCTCGTGCTGCGGAAACAACGGGGGATCGCCGAGCAGGACGTCGAGGATCAGACGCTCGTACGCCTCGGGGCTGGACTCGACGAAGGCACCACCGTAGGCGAAGTCCATGTTGACGTCGCGCAACTCCATGGCGGTGCCGGGCACCTTGGCCCCGAAGCGAAGCGTCACGCCTTCGTCCGGCTGGATCCGCATCACCAGGGCGTTCTGGCCGAGCCCTTCGGTCGCTGTGTCGCTGAACGGCAGATGAGGCGCCCGTTTGAACACCACGGCCACCTCGGTGACGCGACGACCGAGTCGCTTGCCGGTCCGCAGGTAGAACGGGACGCCTGCCCACCGGCGGGTGTCGATGTCGAGGCGGAGCGCGGCGTACGTCTCGGTCTTCGAGTCCGACGGGATGTCGTTCTCGTCGAGGTATCCGCCGACCTTGACGCCACCCTGCCATCCCTCGGCGTACTGGCCCCGCGCGGTTTGGAGGTCGAGGCGGTCCGGCAACTGCACTGCCGAGAGGATCTTCTGCTTCTCGATCCGCAGGCTCCTGGCGTCGAACGAGATCGGCTCCTCCATGGAGATCAGCGCCATCAGCTGCAGCAGATGGTTCTGGATCACGTCGCGGGCCGCGCCGATGCCGTCGTAGTAACCGGCCCGGCCGCCGATGCCGATGTCCTCGGCCATCGTGATCTGGACGTGGTCGACGTAGTTCGCATTCCAGAACGGCTCGAACATCGAGTTGGCGAACCGGAACGCCAGGATGTTTTGGACCGTCTCCTTGCCGAGGTAGTGGTCGATCCGGAAGACCGCCTCCTGTGGGAACACCTCGGACAGCACGTCGTTGAGCTGTCGCGCGGTCGCGAGGTTGCTGCCGAACGGCTTCTCGACGACGACTCGGCGCCACGACGCTCCACCGGGCGTGGCGAGGTCATGCTCCTTGAGCTGGCCGAGCACGGTCGAGAAGAACCGAGGCGGGATCGAAAGATAGAACGCGAAGTTGCCACCGGTGCCACGCATCTCGTCGAGCTCGTCGATCGTCTCGCGCAGCTTCTCGAACGCCGTGTCGTCGTCGAACTCGCCCGGCACGAACCGAAAGCCTTCGGACAACTGCCGCCAGACCTCCTCGCGAAACGGCGTACGGGCATGTTCCTTGACGGCGTCGTGCACGATCTGCGCGAAGTCCTCGTCGGCCCAGTCGCGGCGTGCGAAGCCGACCAGCGAAAAGCCCGGCGGCAGCAGGCCGCGATTGGCCAAGTCGTAGACGGCCGGCATCAGCTTCTTGCGCGACAGATCGCCGGTGACGCCGAAGATCACCAGGCTGCACGGTCCGGCGATTCGCGGAAGGCGTCGATCTTGCGGATCCCGCAGTGGGTTGGGGACGGTACGGATCACAGGGTCAGCGTACTGAGAAGCACGTCCTTCAGCTGCGCGGCTCCCACGTCGCGGTCAGTCAGATGCAACCGGACCACGGGTCGGTTGCGTTCGGCCAGCACCTTGGCGTCGCCAGACGCCTGCGCGGCGATGAAGCTGCCGAAGGTGAAGTCGCGATCGGGCACCGCAAGATCCTCGCGCGGCACCCCGGTGATCTGGAGGTAGACGCCGGTCGCCGGGCCGCCCTTGTGGTATTGCCCGGTCGAGTGGAGGAAGCGCGGAGCCCATCCGAAGGTGGTCGGCCGTCCGGTCCGCTCGGCAAGGGTGCGACGGGCGCCAGCCACCTCGGCGTCGGCGACCCGGTCGAGGTAGGCCATGATCGCGACGTAGCCGTGCTCGGGATCCAGCTCGGCGAGCAGCGCGTTGACCGCGGCAGCGACGGTGTGAACGTCTGGGCCCAACAGGCCGGCGGAGGCGTAAACCTCGACGGCTCCGTCGACCAGCGCCGGCACGCTCGACTCGCCGGCGCCGCCAAGCCGCTCGCGGGCCGCGGCCTTGGCGCTCTCGACGTCGGGCTGGTCGAAGGGGTTGATGCCGATGATCCTGCCGGCGACGGCCGTAGCGTACTCCCACAGCAACATCTGGGCGCCGAGTGGAGCGTTGACGGTCGCGCCGTGCGCGGACGCGGCCCGGACGGTGTCGAAGACGAACCGCGGGCCGATCGTGACCAACATCTCGTCGGAGGTGCTCGGCACGAAGTTGGCGGCGTCGGTGTCTTCGACGACGACCGGGAGAATGCCGCGTCCCTGCTTGCCGGTCGACTCGGCGATCAGCTGCTCGGCCCAGTCGGCGAAACCGGAGAGTCCCGAGTCGGTGTCGGCGAGCACGACCTTGTCGACACCATGCAGCGCCGCCATGCCGAGCAGGCCGCCGAGCCGGAGGGCCGGATTGTCGGGGGAGTCGGCCGCGAGCGCCGGCGCGATGGCAGCCGCCTCGTCGAGCAGACCGCCGATGTCGGTGCCGGCAAGTCCGCTCGGGACCAGGCCGAAGGCCGTCAGCGCCGAGTAGCGGCCGCCGACGCTCGGGTCGGCGTTGACGACGCGGTAGCCGGCTTCGCGAGCCGCCTTGTCGAGAGGCGAGCCCGGGTCGGTGACGACCACGATGCGTCCGGCCGGGTCGACGCCAGCGTCGCGGAGGGCCGCTTCGTACGCGCGCTTCTGGCTGTCGGTCTCGAGCGTGCTACCGGACTTGCTCGACACGACTACAACGGTGCGGTCGAGCCGGTCGGAGATCGCGGCCCGCACGCTGTCGGGGCTGGACGAGTCCAGCACCGTCAGGTCGACGTCGGCCGTCTGGCAGATCACCTCGGGGGCGAGCGACGATCCGCCCATGCCACACAACACGACGTGGTCGACGCCGTCGGCGGCCAGCTCCGCCCGGAGCGCGTCGATCTCGGCGACGAGGGGACGCGAAGCAGCGGCGAGGTCGACCCACGAGAGTCGGTTGGAGGCCTCGGGCTCGGCGTCGGGGCCCCACAGGGTCGGGTCCTGGGCGGCGATCCGGCTGGCTACCCGGTCGGCGACGAGGCGTTCGACGATCTCGGCGTACTCGGACTCCTCGGGGTAGCCGAAGAAGAGCTCGAAGGGGACGTCGTCAGACCGCGTGGTGTTCCATGCGGTCATCCGCGGGCCGCCTTGTCGAGGGCGTCGGAGACGGTCGCCAGCACGTCATCCCACGATGCCTCGAACTTGTCGACACCCTCTTCCTCGAGCGCCGCGACGACGTCGGCATAGGAGACGCCGAGGGCTTCGAGGCCCTCGATGACCCGATGCGCATCGTCGTAGTAGCCGCGTACGGTGTCGCCCGCGACCGTGCCGTGGTCGGCGAACGCGTCGATCGTCGGCTCGGGCATCGTGTTGACGATGCCGGCCGTGATGAGCTCGTCGACGTAGAGCGTGTCGGGGTAGGCCTTGTCCTTCGTGCCGGTGGAGGCCCACAGCGGCCGCTGCGGCTGGGCGCCCGACGCGGCGAGACTCCGCCACCGGTCCGAGGCGAATGCCTGCTCGTACGCCTCGAACGCCAGCCTCGCGTTGGCCACGGCGGCCTTGCCGCGCAGCTCGCGGGCGTCCGGCGACCCGATCTTGTCGAGCCGCTTGTCGACCTCGGTGTCGACCCGGCTGACGAAGAACGACGCCACGCTGGCCAGACGGCTGAGGTCGTGACCGTTGTCGCGGGCCCGCTCCATGCCGGCGAAGAACGCGTCCATGACGGCGCGGTAGCGCTCGATCGAGAAGATCAGCGTGACGTTGACGCTGATGCCGGTGGCGAGCGTCGCGGTGATCGCCGGAAGACCCTCGACGGAGGCCGGGATCTTGATGAAGAGGTTGTCGCGGTCGACGATGCGCCACAGCTCCTTGGCCTCGTCGATGGTCTCAGCCGTCTTGCGCGCGAGGCGCGGGTCGACCTCGATCGAGACGCGTCCGTCGACGCCCTCGGTACGGTCGTAGGCCGGGCGCAAGACGTCGCAGGCGTTGCGTACGTCGTCGGTCGTCATCGTGCGGACAGCCTCGTCGGTCGACGCGCCGGCCTTGGCCAGCTCGGCGACCTGACCCGCGTATTCGTCGGCGTCGGACAGCGCCTTGGCAAAGATCGTGGGATTCGACGTCACGCCCTTGAGGAAGCGATCGCTCACCATCCGCTGCAGGCTGCCGCTGGTGAGGCGCTCCCGCGACAGGTCGTCGAGCCAGATCGCGACACCTGCATGGGTCAGCTCGCGGAGTCGGTCGGTCATGGTGGGTCGTCTCCCCTCGTATCGGCACCGGCACTCGCCGCTGCCAGGCTAGCGCTGCCACCACGACGTTTAGCTGGTGGCAGCAGTAACTGATTCCTTGGCCGCGGCGACGACGGCGTCGGCGGTGATTCCGAACTCCTGGTACAACCGCGCCCAGTCGGCCGACGCCCCGAAGTGCTCGAGCGACACGCATCGCCCCGCGTCGCCGACCAGGTCGTGCCAGCTCTGCGCGACGCCCGCCTCGACGCTGACGCGGGCCCGAACGCCCGGTGGCAGGACAAGATCGCGATAGGCCTGCGACTGCGCGTCGAACCACTCGCGGCACGGCATCGACACGACCCGGGCGCCGATGCCCTCGGCGGCCAGCTGCTCTCGGGCCTGCACGGCGAGCTGTACCTCGGACCCGGTCGCGATCAGGATCACGTCGGGCCGCGGATGCTCGGAGTCGATCAGCACGTAGCCACCGTTGGCGGCGCCGTCGGCCGAGGCGAACCCGTCGGCGTCCCGGGGGAACGTCGGCACGTTTTGTCGGGTCAACACGAGCCCGGCCGGCCGATCGGTGTGCGACAGGATCGTCCGCCAGGCGACGACGGTCTCGTTGGCGTCGCTGGGCCGCACCACGTCGAGGCCCGGGATCGCCCGCAGCGCCGACAGGTGCTCGACCGGCTGATGGGTCGGGCCGTCCTCGCCCAGGCCGATCGAGTCGTGGGTCCACACGTACGTCACCGGCAGGCCCATCACCGCCGCGAGGCGCACCGCCGGCCGCATGTAGTCGCTGAACACGAGGAAGGTGCCGCCGTACGGTCGGGTGCCGCTGTGCAGCGCGATGCCGTTGAGGATCGACCCCATCGCGTGCTCGCGAACGCCGAAGTGCAGGACACGGCCGTACCAATCACCCTCGAACATCTTGCTGGCATGCTCGGGCGGCAGGAACGACGGCTCTCCCTTCGGCGTGGTGTTGTTGGAGCCGGCCAGGTCGGCCGAGCCGCCCCACAGCTGCGGGAGGCCCGGCGCGATCGCGGACAGGATCTCGCCGGACGCCTTGCGGGTCGCGACGCCCTTCTCGTCGGCTTCGAACGACGGCAGGTCGTCCTCCCAACCGTCCGGCAGCCGACGCTCGAGCAGGTGGTCGTAGATCGCGTTGCGATCGCCGGCCGACTCGACCCACGTGTCGAACTCCCGCTGCCAGGCGTTGTGGTCGGCCTTGCCGCGCTGCATGACGGCCCGGGTGTGCTTCAGCACGGCCTCGTCGACCGCGAACTGTCGCTTCGGATCGAAGCCGAGGATCTTCTTGGTCGAGGCGACCTCGTCGGCGCCGAGGGCCGATCCGTGCGCGGCGCCGGTGTTTTGGGCGTTGGGAGCCGGCCAGGCGATGATCGTGCGCAAGACGACGATGCTCGGCCGGTCGACGACCGCCTTCGCCTCGGCGTAGGCGTCGTAGAGCGCCTCGACGTCTTCCTCGTAGGCCTGGCCGCCGTTGGTCCAGTCGACGACCTGGACGTGCCAGCCGTACCCCTCGTAGCGCTTCGCGACGTCTTCGCTGAACGCCACCGAGGTGTCGTCCTCGATCGAGATCCGGTTGTCGTCGTAGAGCAAGAACAGGTTGCCGAGCTTCTGCAGTCCCGCGAGCGACGAGGCCTCGCCGGACACGCCTTCCTCGAGGTCACCGTCGCTGGCGATGGCGTAGACGTCGTGGTCGAAGACGCCGTCGCCGAGGGGGGCGTTGGGTTCGAGCAGGCCGTGTCGGCGCCGGGCGGCCATCGCCATGCCGACGGCGTTGCCGACACCCTGTCCCAGCGGCCCGGTAGTGGTCTCGATGCCGGGCGTCAGGCCGTGCTCGGGATGACCCGGTGTCCGGCTGCCCCACGTGCGCAGCGCCTGGAGGTCGCTGAGTTCGAGGCCGTAGCCGGCGAGGAAGAGCTGGATGTATTGCGTGAGGCTCGAGTGTCCGGCCGACAGCACGAAGCGATCGCGGGCCGGCCAGTTGGGGTCGCCCGGATCGTGCCGCATCAGCTTCTGGTAGATGAGGTACGCCGCAGGCGCGAGACTCATCGCGGTGCCGGGGTGGCCGTTGCCGACCTTCTGAACGGCATCCATCGCGAGTGTGCGTACGGTGTCGACCGCGCGCTGATCCCAGTCGGTCCACTCGAACGGCGCGTACTCGTGGCGAGACGTAGTGGCGGAGTGTGTCACGAGTCCCGAGCGTACTAGTGCCTGCTCCACGACCCTGTGTAGTAGAAACCGGGTCCCCGTGACGATGCCGACCATGCCGCCGCATAGACTCTGCGCGTGCAGATGCCGGCCGTCGATCCCGCTCCGGCGGTGACGAATCGGGTCGCTGAGCCAGCCGAGCGCGCGACAGTCGCGAGCCGGACCGTGGCTGAGGAGCGACCGAGCGTGGCGCCGACCCGTTGGGTCGACGTCGTCAGCGCCTACGTAGCGCTCACCAAGCCCCGAATCATCGAGCTGTTGCTGCTGACGACGGTGCCGGTGATGTTCCTCGCGAGTGCCGGCGTGCCCGAGCTGTGGTTGGTCGCCGCGACCGTGATCGGCGGCACCCTCTCGGCCGGCAGCGCCAATGCTCTCAACTGTGTCCTCGACGCCGATATCGACGAGCGGATGCGCCGCACGCGACGGAGGCCGCTGCCGAGACACGTCGTGTCGGAGCGGGGCGCCTTCGTGTTCGGGCTGGTGCTCGGTGCGGTCTCGACGATGTGGCTGGGCCTGCTCGTCAACTGGCTGTTGGCTGGCCTGGCGCTGGCTGCGAACGTCTTCTACGTCGTCGGCTACACGATGCTGCTGAAGCGGCGTACGTCGCAAAACATCGTGTGGGGCGGCGCCGCCGGCTGCTTCCCGGCGCTGATCGGATGGACCGCTGTGACCGGCGACCTGGCCTGGGCGCCGGTCGTGCTGTTCGGCGTCGTGTTCTTCTGGACGCCGCCGCACTTCTGGTCGCTCGCGATCCGCTATCGCGACGACTACGCGGCCGCCGAGGTCCCGATGCTCCCCGCCGTCGCGAGCCTGCGCTCAGTCGCGGTGCGGATCGTCGCCTACGCGTACGTCATGGTCGCGGCCTCATTGGTGCTGTGGCCGGTGGCCGACATGGGCTGGCTCTATCTTGCTACCGCGATCGGCTTGGGCGCTGCCTTCGTCGTCGAGTCGCACCTGCTGCTGCGGCGGGCTCGGGCGACCGACGAGGTCGCGCGGGTGGCGCCGATGCGGCTCTTCCACGGCTCCAACGCCTATCTGGCGTTGCTCTTCGTCGCCGTCGCGCTCGACACCCTCATCCGCTGATCTGCCCGTCCGTGAGTTTCGACCCGCTCGTCCGTGAGTTTTCGCCGGTCGATCCGTGAGTTATGGCCTGACGCTCGCGGGTGCGCAGCAGGGTCCAGGTGGCCGCTGCCACGATCGCCGATGCACCGAGCAGATGCAGCGCGACGAGCGCGATCGGCAGGTCGGTCGCATACTGGACGGCGCCCACGAGTCCCTGGGCTAGCTCGATCGCGAGCAACCAGCGGACGGCATGCTGCAGCGCCCGAGGGGCATCGACGGCCCACATCGCGAAGACGCAGCCGACCGTGAGCCCGAGCAGGAGAAACACGGCGTCGGTGTGCAGTTGGCTCATCGCCGCCGGGTCGAGGCCGTTGCGCGGCGCGTCCTCGTCGCCGGCGTGTGGACCGCTGCCGGTGACGACCGTGCCGAGGTAGACGACGACCCAAACCGCGGCGTACGTCGCGATCGCCAGCGCGATCGCGGGCCGAGGCACGGTCGGCAGCGCGGGCCCGTCGGACTCGTCGACCCGGCGTACGAGCAGCACCGAGAGGCTGATCAGGCCCATCGACACGAGCAGGTGGCCGGCGACGATCCACGGATTGAGGTCGGTCAGCACCGTCAGCCCGCCGATCAGCGCCTGCGCGGGGATGCCGAGGCCGAGTACGAGCGCGATCCGCCACAGCGTCGGCCGAGAGTTTCGGAGTCGCCACATGACGACGAAGGTCGCGATCGCGATGGCCGACAGCCCGAACGTCAGGAGCCGGTTGCCGAACTCGATGACACCGTGGATGTCGACCTCGCCGTGCGGCACGAATGACCCGCGGCCGCCGCCGGAGCCTTCGGTGCACTCGGGCCAGGTCGGACAGCCCAGGCCAGAACCGGTGAGCCGGACCGCGCCGCCGGTGAGCACGATCGTGACGTTGGCCGCGAGGGTGAGGTAAGCGAGCCGACGCGCGGTCGGCTGCGTCGGATGCCACAGAGCGTCGAGCGGGGCGAGTGTCACGTCACTCCCATCGGAAGGTTCGGCTCGTCAGCGCGGCGCCGGCCGCCGCCCAGCAGGTCAACACAAGGACGGCAAGCCACGACAACCCCTCACCGGTGAGTGCCTCGCGCAGCCCTTCGGCCAGCGCCCCGGACGGCAGCAGCTCGATGACGGGTTGGAGCGCGTCGGGATAGCGGTCAAGCGGCACGATGACGCCGCCGGCGGCGAGGAGCAGCAGGTACACCAGGTTGGCCGCCGCGAGCGTGGCCTCGGCCCGCAAGGTGCCCGCCATTGCGAGGGCGAGCGATCCGAACGCCGCGGTGCCGAGGAGGATGAGCAGGGTTGCCGCTACCACGGCCATCGCACCGCCGGAGGGCTGCCAGCCGAGCGCCGCCGCCGTGACCGACAGCAGCCCGATCTGCAGGGCCTCGACGAGGAGGACGGCACCGGTCTTGCCGGCGAGGAGACCGGCGCGGGGCAGCGGCGAGACGCCGAGCCGCTTGAGTACGCCGTAACGCCGCTCGAATCCGGTCGCGATCGCGAGCGACGTAAAGGCACTGGACAACACCGCGAGTGCCAAGACGCCGGGGGTGAGCAGGTCGACCTGGCGGCCGGCACCGAGATCGACGAGCTCACCCGACTCCAGGCCACCGACCAGGACCAACAGCGGGATGACGAGGGCGATGAGCAGCTGCTCTCCGTTGCGCAGCAGCAACCGGGTCTCCATGAGCGCCTGGGCCCGGATCATGCGAGGCAGGGGAGCGGCGCCGGGGGCCGGGGCATACGTACTCATGAGCGCAGTTCCCGACCGGTCAGGTCCAAGAAGACGTCCTCGAGTGTGCGGCGCTCGACGGCCAGGAACTCGATCATCACGCCCTGCTGCTCGGCCCAGGTGGTGAGCTGGGTGAGCGTGCCGGGACCGACCGCCCCGCGCAAGATGTACGACCCGGGCGCGGTCTCCTCGACGAGGCACCGGCCCGGCAGTGTCGTCGTGAGCGCGGCTAGATCGAGGCCGGCGACGGCATGGAATCGCAGCGTGTTTTCGGCGCCGCGGGAGGTGAGCTGTTCCGGTGAGCCGGATGCCACGAGTCGACCTCGGTCGAGGACGTTGACCTGGTCGGCCAGCCGCTCGGCCTCGTCCATGTAGTGCGTCGTGAGCACGACCGTGACGCCATCGGCGCGCAACTCCTGGATCAGCGCCCAGGCGCCGTGTCGAGCCTGCGGGTCGAGCCCGGCCGTCGGCTCGTCGAGGAACACCAGTTCGGGTCGGCCGACGACGGCCATCGCGAGCCCGAGCCGCTGCTGCTGGCCACCGGACAGCCGGCGGTAGGGCGTACGACCACAAGCGTCCAGGCCGAGCCGATCCATCAACATGTCGACATCGAGGGGGTGGGCGTGCAGGGCGGCGATATGGCGGAGCATCTCGTCCGCGCGTACGCCGGACCACGCCCCACCGTTTTGCAGCATGACACCGACCCGGGGTCGTAGCCGCGCCGAGTCGCGGACGGGGTCGAGGCCGAGCACCCGGACGGTCCCGGCATCGGGTCGTCGGAATCCCTCGCACGTCTCGATCGTCGTGGTCTTGCCCGCGCCGTTGGGGCCGAGGACTGCGGTGATGGTGCCCGCGGCGATGTCGAGTGACAAGCCATCAACCGCGACGACGTCGCCGTACGACATGACGAGGCCGTCGACGACGACGGCTGGGGGAGACACTCCCTGAGTGTAGAAGTTCCGGCTGGCCCGGTGGCGCGCGAGGGTGCCGTCCGGCGAAGGACGACTGAAGCCGGACTGAAGCCGCCTGGTGATGCCGTATCCTCACACGCTGTTGGAAATGGAGACCGTTATGAGTGGATATAGCCCGCAGTCAGGGCCATGGCGAAACCCGCAGGGCCCGGCGCCCTGGCATGCGCCCCCGCCGCGTCGTCGGCGCGGATGGATCGTGGTCGCGGTCGTGGCGGTCGTCGCACTCGTCGCAGGCGGCAGCTTCGCGGCGATCCAGCTCGCGGGCGGCGACGACGACTCGGCAGGGCCGGCAGAGCCCACACCGACCGACGACCCGGCACCGACTGTCGACCCGACGGACCCGTCACCAAATCAGGTAGCGGCGGGTTCCTGGGACGCGGTGCCGTCAGACGCGGAGGTCAACCAGGTCGCCACCTCGCTCGAGGATGCCGGCTATGCCTGCTATGACACGGTCGGAGCCATGCTGACCGCGGACGAGCCCGTCGTGGTCGACGGCCAGCCCGTGCTGGTACGAAGCTGCTATCTCGATCCGGCCAGCGGTCGGGACCAGGAGCAGACCGTCAGCCTCCAGGCCGCGCCGGACGGCTCGGTGAATGGTGTTCGCGTGACGGTCAATGCATTCCTCGACAAGGACGACCAGCGGACCAGCCGCTGGTTCGCCGACGCATTGCGCGGCCTCACGGGCAGCGTTCTCCAGGCGCCGGAGGCCCGCGCCCTCGTCGCCGGGCAGACGCCCGACATCGCCTGGGGGACCGCCGCCCTGGACATCAACCCCGCCGGCACCAGCTACCAACTCGACCTGGTCGCCGAAGGATCGGACATCACGACAGTGCCGGCCGCGAGCACGCAGCTCTCGATCCAGGAGGTTCGAACGCACTACTCCGGCGAGGGGTTCAACTGCCGCGACGGGCATCGGTCGGTCGTGTGTGAGCGATCCGGTCGTGGCTACTCACTCCTCGCCATCGCGGTCGATCCCTGCTACGGACCGGGGGCGCCCGCGGACTGCCCGGACGGGCACACGGTCCGCAGTCTCACGCTCAACGCGGAGTTCGACTCCGGGATGCCCGAGCGGGCGTACACGCCCATCTTCGACCACTTGGTGACCGAGGGGCTCCCCTTCGCCTACGGGGACGCATGGTCCTCGGAGGTCGATACGGCGTTCGCCGCGCTGGACGTCCAAAAGCCGCATCGGGTCGACATCGAGGGCCTCCACGTGGAGTTCCTGCCGGGTGCGACGGTGTCGTTCGCACCCGACTTCGAGCAGTCCTACCAAGTTGAGGTTGAAGGCATCTGCGCGTCCGACTGCTGACCACGGCCAGGTGAACGGTGGCACTCAGTGACTCGCGAGGGATGAATCCGATGTGAAACCGAAATGAAGCTGCGTACGGGTTAAGTCAGCATCACCAGCCAGTCGATGGTGACAAAGGAGCCGGACATGTCGGTCAACAAGAACAGCGAGATCGAGGGCGGGCTGTTCGCGCACTACGACGCCGCTCTGGAGGCCAGCCAGCCGGCGCTCAAGCTCGTCGCGGGCACGCCGGCCAAGCAGATGGACGCCCCGATGCGTTCGCGAGACTGCGGACCTAGCCAGGCGATCGCGGCCGCGGCCGTCGCCGCCGGCACGGTTCGACTGCTCGGTGACGCAGTCGAGACCTACAACCGCCGCGTCGACCAGCTCAACGCGACGTGGCGGTCGGCCAAGATCGGCAACTTCGGGGTAGCGCCCATGGACGGTGCCACCGACTCTCGGACTGGGAGGTCCGGCGGTCGGCTCGTGAGCACGCGGACCAGCTGCTGGACGCCAAGCTCGAGCTGCTCAGCCGGCTGGAGCGGCAGCACGGCGGATTCCGGCGCGAGCTCGACACCGCGATCACAGCGGCGACGCAGCGTCTCAGCGAGGGTCCGACAGCAAAGGTGATCGAGGGCCTGGTCGCCGCGGGCGGCCTTCCCGCCGCCCTCTTGCCCGTACTGCCGACCGACGACGAGCCACTCCGCGCGAGCTAACGGTCGAGCCAGCATCTCGACGCCGGCACAGCGATTCGCTGCGCCGGCGTCGAGTCGCGTTGTGGCTCCACAAGCCGGTTTCACTCCATGAAGGCGCCATGAAGGTTCGCTGAAGCCCGGTTCGCGTTCCGTGGTCCTTGACAGCAATCGAGGACCGCAAGGAGCCGGACATGTACGTCGACAATGGCGATTTTTTCGACGGCCCGTTCAAGTACTACGAAGCAACGCCAGACTCGATCGAGGCGAGCGCCGTCGAGTTGGACCGGTCGTACGGCAACGTCGAGGCCTTGTCGTCCGACGTCGACGAGAACCACCGTATGGCGCTGACCGGAGTGTCCGGCACCATCGCCGGTCCATTGGCGCAAGCGCCCGAACCGCAGCGCCAGAACGCCCGCGACGTGATGGAGGCGTCGGTGGTCGCCGCCGGGTCGGTCCGGATCTTCGGCCACGCGGTCCAGACCTACAACGAGGGCATCGACGGACTCAACCAGCGTTGGCGCGAGGCCGTCGACAGCGACTTCGGCGTCGCATCGGCGACCTACCCCGCCGACGCCGACCTTGCGAAGGTCGCCCAGATCGACGGTGCCCGAGCCGATGCGGTCTTCGACGCCAAGGTCGCGCTGCTCAAGGACCTCAACGCCGAGCGCGAAGTTATGCAGCTCAAGCTCGACGAACATGCAGACGAGGCGGCGGCGCAGCTGCACGCCGGCCCGACCGACGTGGTCATCCAAAAGATGTTCGCCGCCGGCGGCCTCCCGTCGTACGTTGTCGCCGCGTTCCCGCATCTGAAGCTCGAAGCCTCGACGCTGCCGCCGGACCTGGCGAACCTAAGCGAATTCCAGATTGAGGACTACCTGTTGGCGCATCCGGAGATCGCCGATGCGGTCGTCAACCCCCTCCTCGCCAAGGACGGCCTGACCGACCAGGAGCAGTTGATCGTCGAGGCGCAGGCCCGGCTCGACGCGGACGTGCTGAGGGCTGCCATGACCGGGCCGGACGCACTCGAAAGGATCCAGGCCGCGACGGCTCGGCTGAAGTTGATCAACGCCCACGTCGCGAAGACTGGTGTGCTCAACGACGCCGCACACTCCTACACCGTCGCGTACGTGAACGAGGTCGGTGCGGACAACCTGGCCAAGCTTCCGAGCGTGGTCCAAGCGAACGCGACCAGTGTGCATCAGGACCTCGACGCCCTGACGAAGACCTACCTCTCGCCGATCAGCGACGCGATCCTCAATCTCTCGAACGAGCAACTCCAGGACGAGACCTCTGGCGAGAACGGCCCGGGTTATGCGACCACATACAAGTACGACTTCAACGGCGACGGCGTCATCGACCAGTACGACCTGCCGAAGGCGGTCCGCGAGCTGGATGCGGCGGCGAACGACCTGGGGTCGGCGGCGCACTACGACGCCCTCACGGGCTATGCCGACCTGATCTCGTCGTCAACGGTGGAAGGCGGCCTGAACTACAGCAAGCACCTCACCATCTCGGTGATGCAGGCGCTGCACGAGGCGCATTACTACGGAGGGGCTGTCGAGGGCGACCCGGACGGGCTCAACAGCGATGAGCTCCTGGCCCTCGACCAGCATCTCACCGACGTATTCGACGTCACTTCGCGCAACCACGAGGCGATGCACGACCTCATCACCGGCGAGAACATGGGCGGATTCGACGGTCTAGAGGTTACCGGCGGTACCGACGATCCGAATGACTTCGAGGAGTACGACCCGCGGGACTTCCTCCATCAGGTCTATACAACCGAGTGGGCCGACAATGGTGCTAACGCTGCCCAGATGATCGACTGGATGGGCGAGGAGCACGCCAGCAACGGAGAGGACAAAGCTCTGGCCGACGACGCCTTCAGGTCCTGGTTCGACACCATGACAGGTACCGGCGACGGTGCCCCGTCCGGTCACGAGGACGGGCTGTTCCACTATCTGATGGAACAAGCAGACCTCAGCGAGGGCGCGGGCGAGACATCCTTCGGGCAGATGAACCCGGAGCTGGCGAATTCACTTTCTCAAACCACGGTGAACTACCTCGACTGGCTGTCTGGGGCGTCCGAAGATCCAAACCCGGACGAGACAGGTGCCGATCGGGCCTCCGACGGAGTCATGGACAACGCTGAGAAGGTGCGTCTGATGATGCTCGGCGCCACCACCGACGACTCCGCGCAGATCCTCGGGGTTGGCATCGCGGGCTTCCAGCAGGGCAATGGTCTGAGTGTGGGGACCGACGGCGCCTCGGACGTGGGTGCGGAGAACGCCAGGCTGCAGGCCTACTACGACGCGGGGTTGAACAACGAGGCGATGACCCGCACCGATAACGCGCAGGATGCGGCCAACGAGGCTGCTGCACGCAAGCAGGCCGTCATTGACGTCTTCAGGGGTGCTGCAGGCGGCGTTCCGGTTGGAGACAACCCGCTCATGGACGTCGCGAAGGGCGCATTCTTGGCCGGGGTCGGCGCCGAGACGAAGGTAGTGCCCGAAGACGTGCTGCTGCTACCGCCTCACGCGGAGACGACCAACCACGACCCGGCCGAGTTCAAGTACGGGTCGACGTACGACCTGCTACAGACTCAAGTCGCCAACGGAAAGGTCGACCCCGCCGACCTGCCGCCCGAGCTCGTCGACGGCAACGGCAATCTGCGGGCGATCGAGGACATTGAGGTCGAGCAGCCCGGAGTCGGCGGAGATGACGCGCCGTCGATGGACACCGTCCGTAACCAGATCGAGAAAGTTCTCCTAGCCAGAGGAGTCGACGCAAGGGCGTACACCACCGACCTGTGGGACACCTTCGATTCCCTCCGGGACCAGTACGCGCTGCACGAGGACGAGATCGCCGACTTCAACGAGCATGGCGAGCTGCCGCGTAGGTGACGGGGCGACCATGTCGCTGACGGCAGGATGATCTCGACAGTCGGCGTGCAAGCCGGGCCGGTGCTCCCGTGGCAGACTCGCCTGCCATGGGAGATACCGGTGCCGAGCAGCGGGTCGAGGTTGGTGTGCTCGGCCCGTTCTGGGCAGCTGGCGGCGGTCGAGCGGTGGAGCTGTCGTCGGGTCGGCTGCGGGTGTTGCTCGCGACCTTGGCGATGTCGGCGGGCCGGCCGGTGCCGGTCGAGCGGTTGGTCGACGCCATCTGGTCCGGGGAGCTTCCAGCCGATGCGCGACGAACGATCACCACCTACGTCGCCCGCCTGCGCAACGCGTTCGGTCCGGCCTCGATCGGGCACGATCCCGCCGGCTACGTCCTTCGCGCGGTTCCCGATGACGTCGACGCGTTGCGGTTCGTCCGGTTGGTCGACCGGGCGGGCCGCGAGCCGATGGTCGAGCGGGAGTTGCTGGTTGAGGCGCTGGGCCTGTGGCGCGGTGCGGCGTTTCAGGGGCTCGACTCGGCCATGCTCGAGGACACGGAGGCCCGCCGCCTGAACGAGCGGCGGTTGAGCGCGCTCGAACGCCGGATCGACCTCGACCTTGCCTCGGGAAAAGCGGCCGAGCTGATCGCCGAACTCGATCATCTGACCGCGGAGTATCCGCTGCGGGAGCCCCTGTGGTCGCGCTATCTGCTCGCTCTTGGGCAAGCGGGCCGGCAAGCCGAAGCCCTGGAACAGTACGAACGCATCCGGGAGCGGATCGCCGACGAACTCGGCGTCGACCCCAGCCCCGAACTCCAACGTATCCACGCTCAGCTGCTCGAAGGTACGTCGCCAGCCACGCAAGCCGGCGACGAGGCTGGCCCGGCCGTCCCCCGGCAGCTCCCAGCCGATATCACCGGGTTCGCCGGCCGATCCGCGGCGTTGCAGGCGCTCGACTCGTTGGGGGATCCGAGCGGAAACAGCGGCGGGCCGACGGTCGTCGTCATCCACGGAGCAGGGGGAGCGGGAAAGACGACCCTGGCCGTTCACTGGGCGCACCGGGCAACCGGCCTGTTCCCCGACGGCCAGCTCTACCTCAACCTGCGCGGATTCGGTCCGGGCGCCCCAATTTCGCCGGCCGCCGCATTGGGGTCGCTGCTGCGCTCGCTCGGCGTATCCGGCGACGAGCTACCGAACGAGTTGGAGGCACGAACCAATCTGCTGCGCAGCAAGCTCGCGAACCGTCGCGCGCTGATCGTCCTCGACAATGTGTACGACGCCGAGCAGGTCCGCCCCCTCCTCGTCGGAACCGGCAACTCGATGACAATCGTCACCAGCCGCAGCCAGCTGCGCGGACTGGTCGCGCGCGAGGGCGCGCATCGGATCGGCGTCGAACAGCTCGATCCGCCGGACTCCGTGGCGCTGCTGAAGGCGGCGCTGATGCGATCAGGCGAGGATCCGGACCTGCGCGGTCTCGCCGAGCTGGCCGATCTGTGCGGACATCTGCCGCTGGCGTTGTCCATCGCCGCCGAGCGGGTCAGCCGCTATCCGGAGGCCGGACTCTCCGAGCTGGTCGGCGATCTGCGCGCCGAACAGGAGCGCCTCGACGCACTCGAGATCGGCGACGACGCCGACATCCGCGCCGTGTTCGCTTGGTCCTATCGGGACCTCTCGCCCGAACCGGCGGCCTTGTTCCGGCAGCTCGGCGAATTTCCCGGTACAGACATCAGCCTGCAGGCCGCCACCGCGCTGTCTGGACGACCGACGCGTCAGACCCGACGACTGCTCGACCACCTCGTGGGAGTCAGCCTGGTCCGGCAGCGACAGCGCGATCGCTACGAGCTGCACGACCTGCTTCGCGTCTACGCCGCGGATCTAGGCCGATCGGAGGACACAGAAGCGGATCGGGGCGCAGCTCTCGACCGGATGTTCGCGTGGTACCTGCATTCGGCGCTCGACGCGCGGATGACGATTCGTCCGGGAGCACGGCCCATCGATGTCGACGTGGAACCGAGCGACGTCCGACCCTTGACCTTCGATCGGTTCGAGGACGCGATGGCCTGGCTCGACGCCGAGCGGGAGACCCTGCCGGCAGTCACGGAAGCCGCGTCGCGACTTGACCGGCCTCGCACGGCATACCTCCTCGTCAGCGCTACTTGGCACTACTTCCAGTGGATTCGGGCTTTCGACGACTTGTTCCGCCTCGGGTCGCTCGGGATGGCCGCCGCCCGGGCTGGGGACGACGTTCATGCCGAGGCGCACTGCGCCAACCTGCTCGCCATCGTCCACGGCGAACTCATGAACCTGGAGAAGGCTCGCGAGCTGTTCGAGCAGGCGGTCGACCTCTTCCAACAGGTCGGCGACGGCGCTATCCACGCCACCACGCTGGACAACCTCGGCGTATTAATGTCACGTCTGGGCCGGCCCGAGGACGCCGTCGACAACTTCGAGCGCTCGATCGCCATGGCCAGCCGCGTCGGCCGACCCGAGGGCGCGAACAGGACGCAGAACAACCTCGCGGCCGCCTACATCCAGCTCAGCCGGTTCGAGGACGCGGCGCGACTGGCGACCGCTACCGCCGATGTGTATCGCCGGCGCGGCGACCGGGACAACGAAGCAACGGTCCTGGACACCCTCGGCCAGGCGCTCGCGGGCGAGGGAAGACACGCGGAGGCGATCGAGCATCATCGTCGCTCGGTCCAGCTCTTCGAGGAGGTCGAGGACTCCTGGTTCAAGGGAGTGGCTCTGACCAATCTCGGCCGCTCGCTGCGCGCCGCCGGTCGCCGCGACGAGGCCCGCGTTGTGTGGCAGGACGCTCTCGACCTCTTCGAGACGCTGGGCAAACCCGACGGCGATGGCTTTGGCCGTGATCAGCTCGTCGTACTGCTCGCGAGCGTCGATCCACAGCACTGAGGTGGCCGCGACGATCCATGGAAGCGGCAGGGTGTGCCATGCCAGACTGCGGGGCCATGGGTGGCAGGTTGGGGAAGGGGCGGGTACAGGTCTGCGTCTTGGGGCAAGTCCGAGTGTCGGTGGACGGCACCCGGGTGGACCTACCGCAGGGACGGCTGCCAGTGCTCCTCGCGACCCTGGCGGTCTCGGCTGGCCGACCGGTGTCGTTCGATGTGCTGGCTGAGGCGGCATGGGGGGAGCAGCAACCGGAAGGCGGGGCGGCAGACGATCCCGACCTACATCGCCCGGCTCCGGCGCCTGATCGGCTCGGATGCGATCACGACCGGCCGGCTACGTTCTTCGGGTCTTGCCGGACGACATCGACGCGCTTCGCTTCGTCCGGCTCCTCGATCGGGCGGCCGAGGCGGCCGAGGATGAGGCCGCCTTGCTGAGCGAGGCACTCGAGATGTGGGGCGGACCTCCGTTCGACGGGCTCGAGTCCGACTGGCTGGTGGCCCAACCGCCCGGCTCGAGGAGCGTCGGCTGAGCGCGATCGAACGACTTGCCGATCTCGAGATTGACGCTGGACGGGCCGTTGACGTGGTCGCTGAGCTGCTAGAGCTCGTCGAGCGACACCGGCTGCGCGAGTCGCTGTGGGCGAGGCTCCTGTCGATATGGGACAGGCGGTTGATCCGGCACCGGACCAAGACCGCGTGCACGGTCGAGGACGGCAGTCCCAGCCGGTCGCCGATCTCGACCGGACCCAGCCGGTGCTTCCACCGCAAATGCACGATCTTGCGGACCACCGGGGGCGGAGTCCGGTTCGGCCGCCGATGCGGCCGCGACGACCGATCCACCATCCCGGCCGGACCCTCCGCCCGGTAGCGGGCGGCCCACTTGGCGGCGGTCTTCCACGACACGTCGTACCGCTCGGCGGCCCGAGCCGGCGGCCAGCCACGGTCAACGATCAGACGCGCCAGCCGCAGCCGAGCGCGCGGGGTCAAAGCAGCATTAGCGTGGGACATGAAGGCCTCCTGGCTGTGAAGCGGTTCTCGACAGCTCCACTCCACAACCGGAGGCCTTCACCCACCTACGACATCAAAACGTGTCATCGCAAGCTCTCGACCAACCTGCCTGGGCATCACAGCTAGGCCAGTTCGGCGCCTTGCACTACCTCTAGCTCACCGTCCTCGACGACCGCCATGCCCGCCGGTCCGGCTGAGAGCACGGTCATCGTTGGGGCCACGTCGATCGGCTGGCCCGTCTCGATGTCGAGCACGAGCGGCCTTCCGAGCGTGGGCGGACCGACGACGGCGATCCCGGAGCCAGCGGCGAAGACGTCAGACATCGACACCTTCTGATCTGCCGGAAGCTCGTAGGACCACAGTTCCTCGCCTAAGTCGGCGACGACTCCGTAGGCGACCCGGTCGCTGGAGGTCCACACGAGTGTCTTCGTCTCGTCGTCGTACTCGACCGCCGTGAACGGCTCCGAGGACCTCAACGTCCAGAGCTTGTCACCGGGGTCAGTGACGACAGGGGTGGGGTCTTGACATTCGCGGTCTCCCAGCCGGCGCCCGGCTCGAGCGTGGAGTCATCGGCCAGGTCCATCTCGACCGTGTTGCCTACGCCGGTCTCCGGGTCGAAGAGCGCGGCGTCGAGTTGGCGCCGGCATCGCTGTCCTCCCCGCAGGCGGTCGCGACTCCGAGTGTGAGCGTCGCCCCCGAGGCGAGTGCGCGGGACGAGCGGGGCATGATGTTTCGCTCCATCGGTGATTGACGCTCCGATTGAACAGACGACCGGCTTCAGATCGCTGTTATGGCGCATTCAGTACAACGAGGCCGAATTAGGGTGGCCTTAGTTGAATGCCGTACGGCATTAACGTCACACTGATGTTGTGGAAATCGGCGCTGGACCACAGTCGGCCCGGCCGTCGCCCTGCGAATGCGGCACGGCCGTGGACGCGCCGACCCGTGAGCGGGTGGCCCGATCCATCCTCGAACACGGCCCGTCGACCGCCGCTGACCTGGCCGAACGTCTCGATTTGACCCCCGCCGCCGTCCGGCGACACCTCGACCATCTGGTCGATGAGGGCGCGGCCGAGGCCCGTGAGCAGCGCGTCTACGGCCACCGGAGTCGGGGCCGCCCGGCCAAGGTGTTCGTGGTCACCGACGCCGGCCGCGACGCGTTCGACCAGGCCTACGACGATCTCGCCGCCAACGCGCTGCGATTCCTCGCCGACACCGCTGGTGAGGACGCCGTGGCCGACTTCGCTCGCCGCCGGTTCACCGAGCTCGAGGAGCGCTATCGTCCGCTGCTCGCGCAGGTGCCCGACGAGGAGCGTCCTCGGGTCCTCGCCGAGGCGCTGACCCGTGAGGGCTACGCTGCCTCGGTCGAGTCCGGGCCGGGCGGCGAGCAGATGTGCCAACACCACTGTCCGGTCGCCCACGTCGCCGCCGAGTTCCCGCAATTGTGCGAGGCCGAGACCGAGGCGTTCGGACGGTTGCTCGGCAGCCACGTCCAGCGGCTGGCCACGATCGCGCACGGTGACGGCGTTTGCACCACCTTCGTCCCACAACACCCCGCAGCTGATCCGACCACCAGGAGGGTCTCCATATGACGACCACCGCTCACCCCGAACTCGAGGGCCTTGGGCGCTACGAGTACGGCTGGTCCGACTCCGACGTCGCGGGCTCCAGCGCGCAGCGTGGGCTGTCCGAGGCCGTGGTCCGTGACATCTCGGGCAAGAAGAACGAGCCCGAGTGGATGCTCGACCGGCGGCTCAAGGGGCTGAAGCTGTTCGGCCGCAAGCCGCTGCCGGCGTGGGGTGCCGAGCTCGGCGACATCGACTTCGACAACATCAAATATTTCGTCCGCTCCACCGAGAAGCAGGCCGCTTCGTGGGAGGAGCTGCCCGAGGACATCAAGAACACCTACGACAAGCTCGGCATCCCCGAAGCCGAGAAGCAGCGCCTGGTCGCGGGTGTCGCGGCCCAATACGAGTCGGAGGTCGTCTACCACCAGATCCGCGAGGACCTGGAAGAGCAGGGCGTGCTCTTCCTCGACACCGACACGGGGCTGCGCGAGCACCCAGAGCTGTTCAAGGAGTACTTCGGCACGGTCATCCCGGTCGGTGACAACAAGTTCGCCGCGCTCAACACGTCGGTGTGGTCCGGCGGGTCGTTCATCTATGTGCCCAAGGGTGTCAAGGTCGACATCCCGCTTCAGGCGTACTTCCGGATCAACACCGAAAACATGGGGCAGTTCGAGCGGACGCTGATCATCGTCGACGAGGACGCCTACGTGCACTACGTCGAGGGCTGCACGGCGCCGATCTACAGCTCCGACTCCCTGCACTCGGCGGTCGTCGAGATCGTCGTCAAGAAGGGCGCCCGCTGCCGCTACACGACGATCCAAAACTGGTCCAACAACGTCTACAACCTCGTCACGAAGCGGGCCACCTGTGAGGTTGGCGCGACGATGGAGTGGATCGACGGCAACATCGGGTCGAAGGTCACGATGAAATACCCGGCCGTCTACCTGATGGGCGAGCACGCCAAGGGCGAGACCTTGTCGGTCGCATTCGCCGGCGAGGGACAGCACCAGGACGCCGGCGCCAAGATGGTGCACTGCGCGCCGCACACGTCGAGCTCGATCATCTCCAAGTCGGTCGCGCGCGGCGGCGGACGTACGTCCTATCGCGGGTTGCTGGAAGTCCAGGACGGCGCTCACCACTCGGCGAGCACGGTGAAGTGCGACGCGCTACTCGTCGACACGATCAGCCGGTCCGACACCTATCCCTATGTCGACGTCCGCGAAGACGACGTGACGCTGGGCCACGAGGCGACAGTGTCCAAGGTCAGCGAGGACCAGCTGTTCTACCTGATGAGCCGCGGGCTCGACGAGGACGAGGCGATGGCGATGATCGTGCGCGGCTTCGTCGAGCCGATCGCCAAGGAGCTCCCGATGGAATACGCCCTCGAGCTCAACCGGCTGATCGAGCTGCAGATGGAAGGGGCCGTTGGCTGATGGCCGAGCAAACTCTGACCCCGGTGCCGGCCGGGGCGGTTGAGGCGGTCGCCAGCCACCTGCACCCACCGGGCTCCTACGAGCCGGCCGACCACGAGGTCCCGACGGCGCGTGAGGAGATCTGGCGCTTCACGCCGATGCGGCGGCTGCGTGGCGTCCACGACGACGCCGACCTGAGCGGCCACTCCTACGAGATCGACGTCAAGGTCGACCCGGCGGTGACCGCAGAGCTCACGTCGTCCGACGATCCGGCGAAAGGCTCGTCGGGATACGTCCCGAGCGACCGTGTCTCGGCCCGAGCCTGGAAGCACGCCGACGGCCTCTTCAAGATCGTCGTCCCCAAAGAGGCGGTGATCGAGCAGCCGTCGATCGTCACGATCCGCGGCACCGACGTCGAGAAGGCCGCCGCCAGCCACGTCGTCGTCCATGCCGAGCCCTATAGCCAGGCGACCGTCGTGGTCCGCTACGAGGGCTCGGCGACCTGGGTCGACAACGTCGAGATCGTCCTCGGTGAGGGGGCCCATCTCACCTTCGTGTCTGTGCACGACTGGGACGACGATGCCGTCCAGCTGAGCCATCAGCACTCCCACGTCGGTCGCGACGCGACACTGAAGCACGTCGTCGTGGCCTTCGGTGGTGAGCTCGTCCGGATCAACGCGTCGGTCGACTACGACGGCCCGGGCGGCGACGTCGACATGCTGGGCCTCTACTTCGCCGACTCCGACCAGCATCTCGAGCACCGGTTGTTCGTGGACCAAAACGCGCCCCGCACCCGGAGCAACGTCGACTATCGCGGGGCGCTCCAGGGCAAGGGCGCCAGCGCGGTGTGGATCGGCGACGTACTCATCCGCAAGGCCGCTGAGGGCATCCAGACCTACGAGAGCAATCGCAACCTGGTTCTGACCGACGGCTGTCGGGCGATCTCGGTGCCCAACCTAGAGATCGAGACCGGCGACATCGAAGGTGCCGGCCACGCCAGCACGACCGGTCGCTTCGACGACTTGCAGCTGTTCTACCTCCAGAGCCGGGGGATCCCGGAGGACGAGGCCCGGCGCCTCGTCGTGCACGGCTTTTTCGCCGACATCATCAAGCGGATCGGCGTCCGGCAGATCGAGGAGGACCTGCTGGCGGCGGTGGAGTCCGAACTGGAGCGCAGCGCGGGTCTGGCGCCGGCGTCAGCCGTCGGAGCGTCGCCTTCATGAGCACCTTCGTGCGGGCCTGCTCTCTCGACGACCTGACCGACGGCTCCGCCCGCGGCCTCGAGATCGACGGCGTCGAGATCGCGGTCGTCCGCAACGGTGAGGAGGTCTACGCGATTCAAAACGAGTGCTCGCACGCGCAGATCCCGCTCTCCGAAGGCGAGATCGACGGCGACGAGATCGAGTGCTGGTTGCACGGGTCGATGTTCGACCTGCGCACCGGCAAGGCGATCAACCTGCCGGCGACCGAGCCGGTCCCGGTCTATCCCGTCCGCATCTCGCAGGGGGAGATTCTGGTCGACGTCACACACCCGCTGCCGGCCCCATAGACGCATCCGAAACCACACAGGAGTTCCCACCAATGGCTACTTTGGAGATCCGCGACCTGCATGTGTCGGTCGACACCGACGAGGGCGCGAAGGAGATCCTCCGCGGCGTCGACCTGACCGTGAAGTCGGGCGAGACGCACGCGATCATGGGTCCGAACGGGTCCGGCAAGTCGACGCTGGCGTACTCCATCGCCGGCCATCCGAAATACCGGGTCACCAGCGGCTCCGTCACTCTCGACGGCGTCGACGTCCTCGACATGACCGTCGACGCGCGGGCTCGCGCCGGGCTGTTTCTCGCGATGCAATACCCGGTCGAGGTCCCGGGCGTCTCGGTCGCCAACTTCCTGCGGACGGCCAAGACAGCCGTCGACGGCGAGGCGCCGAAGCTCCGTACCTGGGTCAAGGACGTCAACGAAGCCCTCGACCGGCTGTCGATCGACCAGAGCTTCGGCCAGCGCAGCGTCAACGAGGGCTTCTCCGGCGGTGAGAAGAAGCGGCACGAGATCATGCAGCTCGAGCTGCTCAATCCCAAGTTCGCCATCCTCGACGAGACCGACTCCGGCCTCGACATCGACGCGCTGAAGATCGTGGCCGAGGGCGTCAACCGGTTCAGTGCCCAAGGCGACCGCGGCGTTCTGCTGATCACCCACTACAGCCGGATCCTGCGCTACATCACGCCCGACTACGTCCATGTGTTCGTCGGCGGCAAGGTCGCCGCGGAGGGTGGCCCGGAGCTCGCGGAGCAGCTCGAAGCCGAGGGCTACGACCGCTATGTCAAAGCCGGAGCCGGGACAGCGGGCTGATCATGTCGATCGACGCGGGCTACGACGTCGAGAAGGTCCGATCGGACTTTCCGATCCTGACCCGGCGGCTCGCCGGCGACCTGCCGCTGGTCTATCTCGACAGCGCCAACACGTCGCAGAAGCCACGACAGGTCATCGACGCGATCGACGAGCACTACCGGATGCACAACGCCAACGTCGCCCGGGCGCTGCACCAGCTCGGCTCCGAAGCGACCGAGGCCTACGAAAGGGCGCGCGACAAGATCGCCGCGTTCGTCAAGGCGCCGAGCCGTGACGAGATCGTGTTCGCCAAGAACATCTCCGAGGGCCTCAACCTGGTCGCCAACGTCCTGGCCTGGGCCGAGCCGCCCTATGCCGTCGGGCCCGGCGACGAGATCGTCATCACCGAGATGGAGCACCACTCCAACATCGTGCCGTGGCAGCTGCTAGCGCAGCGTAAAGGCGCGACGCTGCGATGGTTCGGCGTGACCGACGAGGGACGGCTCGACCTGTCGAACATCGACGAGCTGATCAACGAGCGCACCAAGGTGGTGTCGCTGGTCCACATCTCCAACGCTCTCGGCACGCTCAATCCGGTCGCCGAGGTCGCCCGCCGAGCCCACGAGGTCGGGGCGTTGGTCGTCATCGACGCGGCGCAGGCGGTGCCGCAGATCCCCTACGACGTGACCGCGACCGGCGCCGACTTCGTCGGGTTCACCGGGCACAAGATGGTCGGCCCGACCGGCATCGGCGTGTTGTGGGGCCGCCACGAGATCCTCGAGCAGCTGCCGCCGTTCCTCGGTGGGGGCGAGATGATCGAGACGGTCACGATGCAGCGGTCGACGTACGCCAAGCCACCGGCGCGATTCGAGGCGGGCACGCAGCCGATCGCAGAGGCAGTCGGTCTCGGCGCCGCGGTCGACTATCTCAGCAATCTCGGCATGGAGGCTGTGGCGGCGCACGAGCAGCGGATCACCGCGTACGCATTGGAGCGGCTCGCGGAGGTCAAGGGACTCACCATCCTCGGTCCGCGGGAGGCGGTCGATCGTGGGGGAGCGATCAGCTTCGAGATCGCCGGCGTGCACCCGCATGACGTGGCGCAGGTCACCGACTCGAGGGGCGTCGCCGTCCGCGCCGGCCATCACTGTGCCAAGCCGGCGCACGCTCGGTTCGGCGTACAGGCGTCGGTCAGGGCGTCGTCCTACCTCTATACGACCGAGGCGGAAATCGATGCGCTGGTCGAGGCGTTGGACTACACGAAGACCTATTTCAAGGTGTGAGTTAGGACGCCATGGAGCTCGACGCGTTGTACCAGGAGATCATCCTGGACCACTACAAAAACCCGCATCATCGCGGCCTGCGCGAGCCGTACGACGCGGAGGTGCACCACGTCAACCCGACGTGTGGCGACGAGGTCACGCTGCGCGTCCACGTGGCCGATGACAAGGTCGTCGACGTCTCCTACGACGCGTTGGGTTGCTCGATCAGCCAGGCGGCGGCGTCGGTCATGGCCGATCTGGTCATCGGACGTAGTCTGGAAGAGGCGACCGCGCGGCATGAGGAGTTTTTGGCACTGATGCAGGGCAGAGGAGAGCCGGACGAAGATCGGCTGGAGGACGGCATCGCGTTCGCCGGCGTAGCCAAGTTTCCGGCCCGCATCAAGTGCGCTCTGCTGGCCTGGATGGCCTGGAAGGACGCGACGAGCCAGGCACTCGCAAAGGAGGCGTCATGACTGACAGCACCCGCACCGACGATCTGCCCGAGGTCGACCTGTCCGGGCCGAAGCCGGCCACAGAGGACGACGTCACCGAGGCGATGAAGGACGTCGTCGACCCCGAGCTCGGCATCAACGTCGTTGACCTCGGTCTCGTCTACGGCGTCCAGCTCGACGACGAGTCCAACGTCACCATCGACATGACGCTCACGTCGGCGGCCTGTCCGCTCACCGACGTCATCGAGGACCAGACTGCGCAAGCACTCGAGGGCCTGGTCAAGGACCACCGGATCAACTGGGTCTGGATGCCGCCGTGGGGGCCGGACAAGATCACCGACGACGGCCGCGAGATGCTGCGCGCCCTCGGATTCAACGTCTGAGCCGCCTGACGTCCCAAGCGGTGACGAAGCTGATCAAGTCGGCACTCGCCTCGTTGGCCAGCGCGATCCGCTCCGGGTCGCCGGATGCGCGGGCGTCGACGATCCAGTCGGTGTAGCCGGCGACCGCATCGCCGTCGTCCGGCCAAGCGAACGTGTAGAGATTGGTGAGGTTCTCGGTCACCTCGGGATAGGCGTCGTGGTTGGCCTGCCATAGCAGCAGCTGGTTGGCCTCGTCGTTGCGGGCGGCAACCTCGACGACGGCTTGGATCAGTGGCCCAAACGCCTTCAAGCCCCGCGGATCGAGCTGGCGTCTGCCGAGCCGTCTGTGGACGTCAGGTGGTCGATCCGGTCGCGACCAGCCGCCATGATGCCGTCGTCCTCCAGTACTGGCCGGGATCGTCCGCTGGACGCATCGCCGACTAGAGTCGTCGGCCTCGGTTTCTTTCGGGTCGCCTGGCGATTGCATCTGACGCTTCGGACCAGACGGAGGTGTCAGTCCCAGGAGTTCTTGCCGATTTCGTCGTTTTGATCCGGGAAGGCCTCGCGCAGCGTGCCCTCGTTGGGGTCGTCCTCATAGTTGTCGGGGACGTTGTCGCCGTAGAGGTTCTTCTCCGCGATGTGGTCGCTGCGCCAGCTGTCGTCGTTCTTCCGGTCGTCGTCCGCGCGGGCGTTGCTAAACGTGTCGTCGCGAGCGGAGTCGTACTGGTCGATGTCGACCTGGTCGCCGGCATCGTGATTGGCGTTCCAATCGCGCATCGCACTTTCGGCCAGCGCCTCCAGCTTGTCGAGACCATTTCCGTTGCCCGACTCGTTCGCGATTTCAGACAAGGTCTTGAGCGACCCGTCGTCATCGAAGAGGTCGGCGTCGCCGGCGTAGCCCTTCATCACCGCGGCTTGAGCGAGTAGCAGGTTGCGCTGAGATGTGGAGTCGAGGGCGGCCTCCTCGAGCTGCTCCTGGACCTCTTCGAACTCCATGGATTGATAGTCGGGGATCGGCTCCTGGGCCAGCAGGCCGTCGATGACCGGACCCGCAGCAGCGTTGCCGACACTGATGAACGGCGAGGCGGGCGGGAAGGCTGCCCCGCCGATCGTGCCGCCGATGCTCAGGATCAGCTTGGACGCGGTGTTGGCCGCCGCCATCGACCTGTTCTGGGCGAGCAGTTCGGCGCGGTCGTGAGCGTGCTCGCCCTCCATCTGGTCGAAGGCCCACTCGAGGTTGGCCTGCTGGATCTGACCGTCGGCCCGGCCCGCCCACTCCAGTGCATCGTCGAGTACGTCGGGGTCGCCCTGGTCGAGCGCTCCCGCGATGAGCTGCTGACCGTAATACTGTGACGCGGCCTCCAGGCGAATGGCGTCCTCGTCACCGGTACTGGCGATGAACTCCAGGAACGCCTCCTGGTCCCCGTTGGACAGGGTCACCGACAAAGGCATCTCGCGGCCCAAGACGTCGGTGTCGTCGACATTGAACTTCGACTCGGTGTCGGAGTTGACGTTTTCGCCGAAGGTATCGATCCAGGTGATGCCGACGTCGACGATCGCGTCGGAGATGTCTTCGTTCGTCGCACGGTTCATGTACTCCGAGGGATCGCTGGCGATCTCGGTCATCACTTCGAGAGCGGCCTCGGCCTGGAGGTCGGTGCCGCCGCCGTGGTCCGGATCGCGGTCGGTGCCGGCCCGAATGACGTCGCCGGCGCCCTCGCCGTCGTCCCAGTTCATCCCCAGCAGCTCCTGACGATGCGTGTCGTCGACGAGGAGTTCGGCAGATGCGTCTTCGTTGCGCGAGACGACGGTCAACAGGTCGCTGGAGCCGTCGTCGGTGAGGCTGTCGTTGAGCTTGTTCCACTCCTCCTCAGTCATGGACTGGTACGACGTGTCGTTTCCGGCCTTGACCAAGATGGCGTTCATGTCCTGCTTGGCCTGGATGGCCTGCTCGCCGAGATCGACGCTGAAGTCGTCGCCGCCGGTGACGGTCGAAGACGCCATCAGGTCGCACCAGCCATTGAACGCGTCGAGGTTCTTGACCTTGTCCATCATCGGCATGTCGCTCTCGCCGATGTAGCCGGCGCGATAGCCGTTCTGTGCCTCGCCGACGCGGAGCTCGACCAGCTCCTGGACGGTGGACGGCATGTCGTTGAGCGTGATGTCACGGTCGTCGGCGTAGTTGTCGGGGTTGGAGAGGTTCAGGATCGCGTCGCCGACCGGTGACAGGTAGGCCTGCACGGCCGAGTCGTCGACAATGGCGCCGTGCCGGGAAACCTCGAGAGACGACGTGACCTGGTCGCCGAGCTCGGTGAGATTGTCCGCTCCGACTCGGTCGATCCAGATCGACGCGTACTGCTCCGCTGCGACCGTGTACTCGCCACCGTCCGCAAGGTGATCGTTGATCAGACCGAGTCGCGCGGTCGCAGCGCTGATGTCGTCGAGGACATCATTCCCAGGCTCGGCGTCGAGTACCTCGGCCAAGAGATCGGCATCGACGTTGGCCTGTGCCTTGACCATGATCATCTCGTCGGCGGAGAGGTCGTCCTTGGTCAGTAGCTTGTCGACGAGCTCGGAGGCGTCCGGATGATCCTTGAGATAGTTCTCCCAGTCGCTTTGGGACATGCCAGCCAGGTCGTAGGGGACCTCGTCATAGGTAAACGTGATCTTGGTGAAGGCGTCGACCGTGCCTGATGGCAACACACCGGCGGCGAAAAGCTCTTGCAGGTTCTCCTCGGTCGGGCCTTTGTCGAGGCGGCTCGCCGCTAGATCTGCTTCGGCATCGAGCGGGTCCTCCTTGTGCTCCGACTGCCGGTCCTGCAGCTCACTGACCAGCTCGGCGACCCTTTCCTCCCGCGCCGCGTCGACGTCGCCCGCCCGGGCCTGGTCGAGCCGCGCGCACTCGCTGTCGGACGCGCCGTCCGGGTAGGTGACCTCCGCCACGCCGCAGTCGCTGCCCACGATCTCGGACTTGCGTTCGTCGTACTCGGCCCGCAGGTCGTCGACGAGAATGTTGTACGCCCGTACGCCGTCCTGCGCGAACAGCCGGGTGGCGCCGGAGGCACAAAGCGTGGCCGCCAACACCTGCGTGATGTTGTCGGTCGTCGCGGTCGGGGCGTCGGCCGCGAGGGACGCCAGGACGCCGGCCGTGCCGGACACTGCCGGTCGATGGGCGGTGTCGACGTCGGCGTTGAGCGCATCGAGGCTTCCGCCGGACGGTTCGATCTCGTCGGCCATCCCCTCGATGGTCGTCGGAGCGGCGCTCAGGCCATCGTCTTCCGCGTGCTGGAACAGCGCGATGGCCTCGTCGGAGGTGACCGGGCCGGTGTCGGCGAGAGGTTCGTATGCCTTCATGCCGCCATGTTGAAGGCGGCCGCTTTCGCGGCGCTTTCATCGGCCTATCTCGAAGGCGACGGTAAGACGCCGCCGAGCCACCGGAGTGGATCGACGGCGTGCTGCTCCCGATGAGAGCCGGGGACTAGCGCCCGAGTTCTTCCTCGTAGTCGTGGAAGGCGTTTTCGTAGTTGAGTCGCCAGCTGTTGGTGCGGACCTCGTTGTTGGCGATCAGGTTCATCATGTCGCGCAGGCGCTGGTTGTTGGGGTCGGAGAGGTCGTCCCCGTCGGGGAAGGACGCTCCCGGCCCTGGGAAGAACGTCCGGTATTCCTCCTCGCTCATCCCGACCTCAGTCGCCGCGGCATGCAGCTCGTCGTCGGTTACGGCGCCGGAGTCGTGCAAGACGTCCACCAGCATGCCGCTGTGGCTGATCATGGCGAGCTCGGCCGCGTCGTTGGCGCTGTGGATCGCCTGTGCCTCGTTGGTGGCGAGGGCATCCCTGATGCCGTCGCCGATCGTCCCGGCACCGAGGACCTGGAGCGGCACGAGAGCGGCAGGCACCGCGGGCACCGACCAGATCGCGCGCTGGCCGAGGGTGACCCAGGCCTTGATCTGGTCGTCCTTCTCCTTGCCGTCGGCGATGTCCACCTCGCCGATGCTGTCCATCAGCAGTCCCTCGAGACGAGCGTCGGCGTTGGTCGCGTTGGGCCAGATCCCGTCGGCCTTGGCCTGGCCGCTCGCGTCGTCGATGATCTCGTAGAAGTTGGGATCGTCGCTGTGTGCGAGGACCGTGGTCAGGTGCATCTTCTGGTAGGTGCTGACCGCTTCTCGCATCGCCATGAAGCCGTCTTCGTTGGACAGGCCAGTTTGGAAGAGTTCCTTGAGCTCCAGTCGGTCGAAGATCGGCATATCGTCGCCCATGCCGAGCAACTTGAGGTCGGCCCGAGCATCCAGGCTGTGGACTCCGACGCCGCTGCCACCTTCAGTGTTGGCGTAGTCGACCGAGGCCATGTAGGTGCCGATCATGTGGGCCAGTGAGGTGGCGGCTTCGCCGTTGATGTCGCCGGGTTTGAACTCGTCGCCGTCGCCGGGCCAGTCGTTGTCGTCGCGGGTGACCAGGAGGTGCACGGCATTGGACACCAGTCGGGCCGCGTCGGGATCGTCGATCGTCGACGAGTCGGTGGTGGCCGAGTCCAGGGCGCCCATCAGGCCCTCGAAGTCGTCGTGGGTCCAGACCCGGTCGTGGATCCAGTACTCCTGGCGGTCGTTGCCCTCGGTGAAGAACTGCAACGACGCGTCACCGTTGTGGCCCAGTGCGGACATGTAGGCGGACATGGGATCGAAGGCGCCCTCGTCGCTGTCCATCAGGTTTTCCCAGATCCCGCTGTAGCGGTCGTCGTTGGACAGCGCCGACCAACTGCTGAAGTACGGGTCGTTGCGCTCGTAGTCGTCCAACCGGTCACCAAGCGTGTCGAGGAAGGCGGTGCCGTGGTACTGGTCGTCGAGCAAGTACGACAGCGCCAGATGCGGTGGGAACAATCCCATGCCACGGTTGGCCTCGGGGTCGTTGACGTCGTTGTCGCTCCACTCCTTGATGTGGTCGACGAACTGGTTGGCAAATGCCCGCGCATCCGCCTCCGGCAACACGGTGGTCGCGTTGCCGACCGCGTCCCGCATCGCCTCGGCCAACGCCTTCGCCTCGGTGCCGGACTCACCGCCGGCCCACGCCCCCATGATGTTGACCAGGTCGAGGGTGTCCGCCCCGCCGAGCGCCTTGATGAACTGCCCATCAACACCGAGGCCGAACCGATCGAGCTGCTTGGTCAGCGCCGAGATGTGCGCCCCATCGATCGGGTACGGGATCAGCGCGCGAGCCTGGTCGGCCAACAACCGACCGATCTCAGCTTCGACCTCGTCGTCGAGGTTGAGCAGGATGTTGGGATCGGTGATCTCCGGGTGGTCGACCAGATACTTCGCCAACTGCGCCGGCGTCTTGTTCGCCAAATCGGACGGTAGCTTGCCGGGGTCGATCTGCAGATGCAGACCCGGAAACGCCGCCACCGTCGCCAACGGCAACCCACCAGCCGCATAGATCGCCTGGATGTTCTCGTCCGTCGGCCCCTTGTTCAACTGACCCTTCGTCTTGTCCGCCGCCGCATCCAACGGATCATCCTTGTAGGTCGACTTCTTCTTCAACAGCCTGGTCTTCACCGCGCCGAGCGCAGAGGCTTGGGCCGCCGCGACATCGGAGGCGTGGTTGCTGTTGATCGTGTCCTTCTCGCTCTGCGTGGCGCCATCGGGGTACGTCGCGGCGGCGACACCACAGTCGCTGGCCATGATCCTGGCCTTTTCGGAGTCGTACTCCGACCGCAGCTCGTCCATCTTGTCGTTGTAGGCCTGCACACCGTCGGTGCCGAACAACCGGGTCGCGCCCGAGGCGCAGAGGGTGGCGAGGAGGACCTGGGTGACGTTTTCCTTGGTCGGCTGCGGCGCACTCGCCTGCAACGTGTGCAGCACGCCCGCCGTGCCGGTATTCGCCGGCAGGTGCGCGCTGTCGATGTCGGGATTGAGTACCTCGAGGTTGCCGGCCGCGCCTTGGATCCCGTCGGCCAGCCCCGAAACCGTTGACGGCGACGCACTAAAGCCGTCGCTCTCCGCATAGGGAAACAGCCCAGTTGCCTCACTGCTGGCGCCGCCACCACCGCCACCACCGTCAAGCATGTTGTTGCCTCTCCGATCGTCCACGTCCAGGTCGATCTGGATCCGTGGCGCCGGTGTCGGCTGCGTTCGCGACCGATGAATCGGCGCCTCAATCTGACGGTAGGTGACGATCGGGTCACGCCAGCACGAACCAGAGGTGAATCGGGGGAGCTGACGCTGGCTTTTCCACAGATTCCGCCGACCGACCCATGGGTGACCCCCTGGCGTCATACGTTCGTCTCGTTCGTTCAAAGCGATGGGTCACCAAGGGGGCGGCCCAACCAGAAAGTGGAGACGACAATGGCAACTTTCATTGAGATGACGCAGGGCGTCGAAGGCGTCGGCCAAAACGCTCAGCTGCACGGCGACGGCGCCGAGAACCAGCAGGCTCAGGCCAAGCGGCGCCTCGCGGCGGCCGAGGGCCTCAACGGCCAGCTGAACGGCAACGCGGCTCGTGCCCTGATGAACAGTGGCATCAGCCAGTCCGGCATCGGCGCGGGCAACTCGAAGCAGCTCGCCGACGTCGCGACGCGGACCCACGGCTTCGGTCACGAGCAGGCCGTCGCGCAGGACGCCGCAACCGACACCGGGCAGACCGCGTTCAACTCCGTGAGCTCCGTTGAGACCACGGCGATGAGCACCCGCCTGAGCGGCTGAATCCCACTAACCACACCGCACTACACACACAGTTAGGAAGAAGATCATGGGAGACCACGTTCTTTGGAACACCGGGGTCGCTGACAACCACGGCGCCGAGCTGCAGTCCTGGAAGGCTGCCGACGTCGACCAGGCCGGAGACACCGACGGCACCTACAAGTCGCTCATCGGCCAGCTCAACGGTGGTGTCGGTACCGACATGACCGCGGGCATCAACCAGAGCCACTCGCGGCTGTTCGAGGACATCGACGGCGCCCACATGGCGGCGATCAACGGCCTCAACCAGCAGCAGGACGACCAGAGCACTGGCATGCAGCGGGCGATGACCCGCCTTCAGGGCTGAGCCCGTCAACGTCCTATCTAATAACGACAACCAACTAAGGAGTGTGAGCTCGCCGTGCTGACCGACATGTACACCACGCAGGTGCACACCGCTGGCAAGGCCGTCACGAGCCTGTCTAGCGACGCCGGCTCCGCGGGCCAAGGCTTCCTAACAGCAGTGTCTAGTGCGCAAGAAACCGTCGTACACCCGACGGTGTCAGGGGCACTGAGCACCTACCACGGCACGTGGAGCCAGCCGGCCAACCGGATGGCCCACGACGTGGATGCGCTCGGTAACAACACTGCGGGGTCGGCAGTCGATGTCCAGACTGGCGATAATGACGCGGGCGCTACAGGTCAAAACGTGGCGATGAACGGCCAGTCGATGGCCGATCGCCTCAACGGAGGTAGTGTCCTCGCGGTGTGAGCCGCGGCCCAACGCAAACGAACGAATTCACAGGCTGGGCCCCGCTTCGGCGGAGCCCAGCCTTTCGTGTCCAGTGGCGTGACGTCGCTTCGAACGCCGTGCGCTATCCGCCGTCGGTGATTGCACGGCGTACCCGATCCGGTCTCACTCGCTGTCGTCGAGGAGAGCAACCTGCACCTGGCTGGCGGCACTGACGCCACCGCGCGGCGCGTAGACGGCACGGCCGGCCGGCATCTTGCGCGGCACGACGCCGTTGACGAGGCGGCCCTCCATCCGGTCGCCCGAGAACAGCAGTCCTGGCGTCTGGATGTCGTTGAGGCGCTGCAGCAGCGGCTCGAAGATCGCCCGAGACAGGCCACCCATGCGACGCGAGATCACCAGGTGCATACCGAGATCGCGACCCTGCGGCACAAACTCCAGAAGCACCTGCAGCGGGTTGCCCGACTGCGTCGAGATCAGGTCGTAGTCGTCGGCCACGACGACGACGTCGACGCCGGTCCACCAGGAGCGGTTGCGGAGCTGCTCGGACGTGACGTCAGGCCCGGGCACGCGTTCGCGGATGGCGCCAGCGACCTGGGCTGCCGTCTCCGCGGTCTGCTGCTCACTCGTGCAGTAGGTGACCAAGTATTCCTCGGGCACGACGTCGAGCAGGCTCCGCCGGTAGTCGACCACGACGAAGCCGAGCTGCTTGGCCGTCCTGGCGGCGATCAGCTGCTTGACCAGCAGCTTCAGCAGGTTGGTCTTGCCGGTCTCGCCATCGCCGTAGACGAGCAGGTGCGGGTCGGAGCCGAACAGGTTGACATCGGCCGGGCCGAGGTTTTGGTCGGACACGCCCACGGGTACGGCGGCCGCCCCCGGCGTGACGGCCGGCAGCTCGTCGTACTTGATGAGGCCTGGGAGCACCTGGACCCGCTGCACGGCAGACGTCGGCCACCGGTCCTTGATCGTCGCGACCAGGTCGCGCTGGGCGTCCGGAAGATCTGCCTTGGTGTCGCCGCCATCGATGCGCGGCACGGCGGCCTGGAGGATCAGGCCGTCACTGATGTCGACGATGCCGCGACCGGTGATCTCCTTCGGGAGCTTGTCCATCAGCTTGCGGCCGATGCTGGAGTCGAACGAGTCGGTCAGGCGCAGCTCGATGTGGCCGCCGAAGGCCGACTGCATTCGCATCCGGACATGCATGTTCTGCGCCACGGTCAGGACGACATGGACGCCGTAGTTGAGGCCTCGAGCGGCGACCTCGCCGATGGTGAACTCCATCGTGTCGAAGTCTTCGCGGAAGCTGCCCCAGCCGTCGACGATCAAGAAGATGTCACCGGGGGTGTCGGCCGGCAGCTTCCCTTCGGCTCGGGCGATGCGCAGAGCCGCGACGGAGTCGAGATTGTGCTCGCGGAAGAACTCTTCACGCGACTCGAGGATGTTGATGACCTCGACGATGGTGCGGTTGATGCGCTCCGGCTCGACCCGCGTCGCGACGGCGGCCACGTGGGGCAGCTCGGCCAGCTGGCGAAGCGAGCCACCGCCGTAGTCGATGCAGTAGAAGGCGACGTCGCCCGGCGCGTACCGCAGCGACAGCGATGAGATCATTGTGCGGATCAGCGTGCTCTTGCCTGTCTGCGGGGCGCCCGCGATCACGAGGTTGCCCTCGCCGCCGGTGAAGTCCCACTTGAGAGGGAACTGGTCCTGATGCGACGGGTCGTCGACCATGCCGAGGAACGCGTCGACCGTGCCAGGCTCGCCGCGGCCGTCGACCTCCATCACCTGGTCGAGGGGCAGAACCTCGGGCAGCGGCTCCAGCCACACCTGGCGTACCTTCGGCGCACCCGCGCCGGTCAGTCGCTCACAGATGACGTCGAGGTTGCTCTGCTCGTGCTTCGAGGCGGGGCCGGCCGGCTCGTCGCCGTTGGTCTGTGCGGCCAAGACGGCCTGTTGCTCCGCGATCCACGAACCGAGGCCGTTGACCGAGAGGTACGGCACCACCGGCACCATCGTCTTGGGGCCTTCGTTCGGTGGTGTGTAGGGAGACGAGACCAGAGCGGCCTTGAACCGCTCGAAGACCGTGGTGTCGACCTTGAGATAGCCCGACCCGGGTTCTGGCGGCAGGTGATAGGCGTCCGGGACGCCGATCGCGTCGCGGCTCTCGTTTTCGGAGAAAGTTCGCAGGCTGATCCGATAGGACAGGTGCGACTCGAGGCCGCAGATCTTGCCCATTTCGAGCTTCTGGCTGGCCAGCAGCTGGTGCACGCCGATCGACCGGCCGATCCGGCCGATCGCGACGAACAGCTCGGCGAAATCCGGCTTGGCCGTCAACAACTCGGAGAACTCGTCGACGATCACGAGAAGGTGGGGGAGCGGCTCGAGCTGCTCGCCGGCGTCGATCAGGTCTTGGTAGGCCGTGACGTTGGGTAGGTTGCCGACCGCCTTCAAGATCTCCTGGCGGCGCTGCATCTCGCCGAACAGGGCGTCGTGCATCCGGTCGACCAGCGTCAGGTCGTCCTGCAGGTTCGTGATGATCCCTGCGATGTGGGGGATGTCCTCCATGGCGGCGAAGGTCGCGCCACCCTTGAAGTCGACCAGCATCAGCGCGAGTCGGTCGGGCCCGTGGTTGATCACGAGCGAGCTCACCAACGTACGCAGCATCTCGGACTTGCCGGAGCCGGTGGCGCCGACCACGAGGCCGTGTGGTCCCATGCCGCCGTGCGCCGACTCCTTCAGGTCGAGCATCACGGTGTGGCCGTTGCTCCCGACGCCGATCGGCACCCGGAGCAGCTCGCGAAGGCTGCGCGGCCGCCACGTCCGTCGCGGCTCGAGACCGGCCGGGTCGTCTACGCCGAGGATCTCGGGGAGCCCGACGGTGTGGGACAGATTGTCGCCGCCACCCTCTTCGTCCTCGTTGATCCGAAGCGGCGACAGCTGCCGAGCGATAACGGCGGGTACGCCGGACGGCACGAGATCACGCCGGAACGGCAGGACCCGCGACGCCAGCGTCATGTTGCCGTCGGGTCCGAGCTGGATCCGGTCCTCGATCCGCTCCGGCTCGTCGCGGCGATGCTCGAGCAGCGTCACCACGTGGATGCCGAGCTTGTCGAGCGTGACCGACGGGTCCGGCGAGATGAGGTGTTGGTGCGTTGTCAGCCCTTCGCCGTCGATGAAGATCACCAGATGCTGCGGCGGCAGGTGCTCCTGTCCGCGGGCGCGCTGGTGGCGGTCGACCCGGGCCTCCATCGTCGGCGCCAGCATCTCCGCCATGCCGGACACGCTGTTGGCGATGAGACGGGCCGGAACGTCGCCGTCCATGAACTGGGTCTCTTGCGCGTGTGGCAGCCACTTCGCCCAGTCCCAGTGGTCGGAGTTGGCCTCGGACCGCACGACCGCCACCTGCACCTCGTGCGGTGCGTGAAACGTGGCGAGCTCCATCGCCATCGCCGTCGCCAGGTCACGAGTCGCGGCCGGGGCGCCCAGCAGGCTCAGCGTGCCGATCGTGCGCAGGTCGACCGTGATCGGCTGGTCGCGCAGCAGTGAATACCTCGCGTGCAGCTCCTTGGCCGCCTGGAGGCAGACCGGGTCGAACTCGTTCAACGGTCCGGTGTCGGCCGCCATGATGAGGGGCGAGACGAGCGGCTGATCGCCGGTGCCGATCCGTACGACGAGGAAGTCGGAGTCGTGCAGTCGGCGTTCCCAGCGTCGAGCGTCGTTGCGGGCGACGTCGACCAGCCGGTCGGATTGGGGATGCCGCCACGCCTCGCTGCGACGCTGTACGGCGATCCGGGCACGCAGCGTGTGCCGCATCTGCTCGATGTAGTCGAGGTAGCGCTCGCGGCCCTCGCGCAGTTGCTTCTTCGGCCCGGTGCGCTGGCTGATGATCATGATCGTCGCGAAGCAGATCGCGCCACACAGGACCAGGAGGCTGGCGACGGCCTGGATCTTGCTGGCTCCCGCCGTCAAGGCGCCGGTCAGGGCGCCCGTGCCCATCATCATCGGCATCATGATCATGCCGAGGCCGGCCATCGCCGGTGGGGCCTGGGGTGTGCCCGGCGGTTCGGCGATCTCGAGGTTGCCGGGCTCGACGGTCGGCGGCGCGGTCCGCGGCGGACGCTTCACCAGCGTGGTCGTCACAGCACAAGCTCCTCACAATTGGATCCCGCCCACGCCCGATCACCGTGGGTGTGGTGACATAGACAACGATATGCTCCCGCTGATCTCGGGGCTATCGGCGCATGCCGTCGTTGTCCTCGAGAGGCGTAGCCCGCCACGACGCTCGACTCGACCGGGAGGCCAGGTGCTCACCGCCTATAGCCGTGTGACCGTGGTGAGCGGTGCGCGCAAGGTCGACCTCGCGTTACCCAGTGCGCTACCGGTCGCGGACGTCGTCCCGCAGGTGCTTCGCTACTGCGTACCCGACGGAGATCAGCACCGACCCACGGCGTTCAGCCTTGCTCGGCTCGGTGGCCTGCCTCTGTCGCTCAACCAGACGCTCGCCGAGGCCGGCGTCCTCGACGGCGAGGTACTCGAGCTGCGCGGCGAAGGGGCATCGGTTCGTCCGGCGCTCGTCGAGGACGTACGCGACGCGCTCGAAGACAGCGTGGACGCCGCCGGCGGATGGTGGACCCCTCGTACGACGCTGACCTTCAGCCTGATCGCCGGCGCCGCCGTCCTCGCACTGCTCGCCCTGGTCCAGTACTTCTTCCCCGAGCTCATCGGGGGCAGCACTGACGCGCAAGTGGTCTCGGCCCTCACCGCGCTGGCCGTCTCCTTCGGCCTGATGGTCTGGGCGGCGGTGTTCAACCACGGCTGGGTGGCGCAGGTGCTGGCCGGGGTCGCGATGGCCTGGGCGTTCCTGTCCGGCAGCGTGGTGGGTGTCGCCGCCGACGTCGACCCCTTCGTCGTCCTCATGCTGGGCTGGATCTTCGTCGCCGTCGTCGTCGCGCTGGCCCGGGTGTGCACCGAGGTCGCCATGCCGCACGTGACGGTCGGGGTCGTGCTGGTAGCGACCGGCCTCGCCGTGAGCTTCGTCGGCATGGCCGATATCGACGTCCACCAAGTGCACCGGATCACACCGGCCGTCGCGATGCTGGCCGCCGGTGTGCTGCCGCGCCTGACCCTGTCGGTCGGCGGTCTGGCCAGTGCGGACTACCGAGTACGCCATGCCGGCCGGATCAGCGCGGAGAGCCTGGCCAGCCGCTATCGCCAGAGCAACTGGATGCTGCTCGGTGGCCTGGTCGGATTCGCCCTCGTGGTGGTCTGGTGCAGCTTCTGGCTCACCTTCAGCACCGGATCGTGGGACCGCTACCTCGCGCTCAGCGTCGGAGCCGCGGCCCTGCTGCGGTCGCGGGTCTACTCGCGGACGCCTCACATGGTGCCGCTCCGCGCCGCCGCCGTCGCCATCGGCGTCATGCAGCTGGTCCGGCTCACCGAGGACGTACCCGAGCTTCGCGAGTGGGTGATCCCCGCCTTCGCCGGCGTGGCGCTGCTCCTCGTGGCGATCAGCAGCCTGCCGATGACCGACATCACGCGGGCCCAGATCAAGCGGGTGCTCAACATCGCCGAGTTCCTCGTCATCGTCGACATGGTCGTGGTGACGATGGGCGCCGCAGGCGTGTTCAGCGAGATCCAGGACCGACTATGAGTGCGGCCATGGTGCAGGGGGCGACGACGATCGACGACGCCGGGTCGGGAGGTAGCGATGGCTGACGAAGAAGGCCCGACCGAGCAAGAGCTCGAGGCGCGCCGTCGGGCATCGGCCCAGGACGCCGCGGGCGATCTGGCCCGGATGGGTGTCGACCCGCGTCTGTTGGGTCTCGACCCTGTGATGTCACCGCCCCCCGCTGAGCAGCCGCCGGCGCCCGAGCCGCCACCGAGCCATCAGCCGGAGCCGGCAGCACCGGCGACTGGCGAGGGTGTCGGCGGACCGGTGGCGTATGGCGAGTCCGATCAGGCGCCGCGCTCGGACCGTGGTGATGTCGTGCCGCTGCGTCCGGAGTTTGCCGGGCCCACGCCGATGCCCGTCGGGCCGCCGTCCGCTTCGACTCCGCCGCCCTCGAACCCGGCGATGAACCCGGCACTCGGACCGCCGCCCGGGCACTACCTCGCGCCACCGACCCAGCAGGCGCCCGCGCCGCAACCCGCCCCGGCGGCATCGCCCTACTCGGCGACCAGCGCTCCGGTCGAGGAGATGCTGGCCCGGACCGCGGCCGGCAAGCCCGCACCCAACACGTCCGGCCGGTGGATGAAGGCCGTGACCTTCGGTCTCGTGACGCCCGACGCGGCGGAGACCGTCGGGTCCGAGCGGATGCTGGTCGGCGCCCTGCGGACGAGGCAAGCCGACCGACGCGTGGTGGCGTTCAACGCCGGCAAGGGTGGGGTCGGCACGACGACCGTCGCGCTGGGCGTCGCGACCGCATTCGCGGCGCTGCGCGACGATCCGACCGTCCTCGTCGACGCCCATTCGGGCACCGCGTCCCTCGGACAGATGCTCGGCGTGCCCGCGGCGCTGACGGGCCGCGACCTCGTCGCCGACGCCGACGCCGAGCCGACCGTCGTCCCCGGCGGACTGCGGGTCGTCGACGGTTGCGGATGGGGCACTCCGCTGCGTCGGGCCGACGTGCCGCCGCTGCTCGACCGGCTCGGCCGCGACCATGCGTTCACCCTCGTCGACGTCGGCAACGACCCCGGCGAGGCCGCGTACGCCGCACTCGCTCGTAGCGACCAGACGGTGATTGTCACCTGTGCCGGGGCATGGGGGCTCTCGAGCGCTCGAGTGGCGGCCGCGCGGCTACGCGATGTCGACACGTTTGCGATCGACCGCGCCATCTACGTCGTCGTGTGCACCAACGACGAGTCCTATCGCAAGGTGCATCGCGAGGTCATGCAGCAGCTTGCCCAAGGACCCGTGCGAGCGGTCGTCGTACCGCCGGACCCCGAGCTCGCCACCGGGCAGCCGTTCGACCCGAGCCGGGTCCGGCCGACGACGCGGGAGGCAATGCTCGAGGTCGCCGCCGCGATCGCGGTCACGAGCGGCGTGCACTGATGTCGACGACGCCTCCCGAGCCACCCCCACGGGTGTCCGACCCGCCTCCGGCGCCCGAGTTCGACATCCCCAATGCCGAGAAGTACATGCTCGAGGCGGACGTCATGCGCCGCCGCCAGCTGCGCTCGGCGCTGCTCCACGGTTCGACCCGCACGTGGCGTGAGCACCGCAAGGTCTGGCCCGGCGTCGTCGCGGGTCTCGTCGCGGTTGGTCTAGTTATCGCGATCATCGCGGTGAAGTCGGCCTACGACAAGGACACGGAAAACCGGCAGGACGACGAGCTGCAGGCCTTCTGCGACGACGTCTCGCGCGATGCCGAGACGACGCTCGACGAACTCGACGTGAACGAGGCCGAGGACGTCCAGAGCGCGGCCGACGGCGCCCGTAGCCTCGCCGACAGCGTTCCCGATCACGTGGCCGGCGAGATACAAGACGCCGCAGAGACGATCGCCGATCAGCTCGACAAGATGGTCGACGCCGAAGCCGCAGGCGACAGCGACAAGCTGGACCGGCTCGAGACCGACGATGCGTACGTTCAGGCGAAGGCTGATCTCGCCACATTCAACGACGAGCACTGCTCCGATTGAGTCGTCAACCACTCCGCCGGCGGTGACTGAGCGTGCGCGTCGTCGTGTACCTTGTGTACGGACTCTGGTGCGTCGGGGGCTGCCGGGACAACGCCCGTACCCGCCCCCCGCGAACGTCGTAGCCGAGTGGTGATCCGAGAGGTTTGGCGATGGCTGACACCCGTACTTCCGCAAACCGCCGCGCGGCGCCGCAGACCAGCGCGTCCCGGTTGCCGTCGTCACGCGAACGACGTCCGGCGCTCGCCGCGTTGGCGATCCTGCTGATCGTCGGAGGCGCGTTCGCCAGCGGCTTCCTCGCCTTACAGGCGGGCAATCGCGCCGACTACCTGCGAGTGAAGGCTGATGTGCCACAGGGCGCCGAGATCACCGACGCCGACCTCGAGACCGTCAGCCTGCCGGAGGACATGGACGGCGTCATCTCGAGCGACGACTCTGAAGACGTCGTCGGCCTCCGTGCGGTGACTCCTTTGCTGGCGGGCACGATTCTGATGCCCGACATGCTGGATGACGGCTCGGCGATCCCAGCCGGCAAGGAGGTCGTCCCCTTCGGCGTCGAGGCCAGCAACATCGACCCCGACATCGAGGAGGGCGCGGCGCTGCACGTCTATGTCAGCCCAGACGAGGAGGGCGGCAACCCCGAC
>Ga0190270_10000071_pt1 | contig 45304 bp, 43 predicted proteins | sample Popmic320T_FD_133748 | JGI IMG/M metagenome (GOLD analysis project Ga0190270, IMG submission 133748) | Populus adjacent soil microbial communities from riparian zone of Weber River, Utah, USA - 320 T | ecosystem: Environmental > Terrestrial > Soil > Riparian zone | place: USA: Utah | collected...
AGAAACTCGATTTTCCGTGTTCGCAACCGATGTATTTGCAAGCACTTGCATTTTGCCTTGAGCGCGATGCACTCAAGGCGGTTTCTTTCCCTCAGGCGCGGCGCAGCGCGCAGTCCATTGCTCGGGATGACGATTGGGAGGGCGCCGCCAGTGGGCTGGCAAACGGCATCTGTGGACGCGAGGAAGAAACAACCCGTCTTCCCGAGCGTCGAGCGAGGGACCTGGGCGGGTGGGGACGCGCTGGATGAGCTTCAAGAACGGACAGGCAGGATTGCCTGTCCTCCACGGTTCTCTGATGTAAGTCGCTGCATCCGCTGCCCTTCCCCTCCCCACCCGGCTCCAGCCGGGCTCCAGCCCCACCACCCCCGCCCCCCACCTATGTTCCTTTCTTGACTCTGTCCGCTTGCAGTTTAGAATGGCCGCGGTCGTAAGAATTCCGCGAGCGATATATGGCGAATTACTCGGTGCTGCTGGTTGCTGCGCTCATCGTCATCTCGGTGCCCGTGCTGACGCTTTTCATCATCACGCCGCTGATTCGCGCTTCGCGTGCGAGCAAGGTCAAGCTCGAGCCGTATGAGTGTGGCGTCGCTCCGACCTCCCTCGCCTTCGATCACCGCTTCTCCGTCAGGTACTTCCTGATCGCGGTGCTCTTCATCGTCTTCGACGTCGAGACGGTGTTCCTCTTCCCGTGGGCAATCCGGTTCAAACAGCTCGGCTGGTTCGGGGCTGTCGAGATGGCAATTTTCCTTGCGATTCTCCTGATCGGTTACTTCTACGCCTGGAAGAGGAAGGTCCTGACATGGGTCTGATCGAGAACAGCTTCGAGTCGAACGTTCTCACCACGTCGGTCGACAAGTTCTTCAACTGGGCTCGCAAGTCTTCCCTCTGGCCGATGCAGTTCGGCCTGGCCTGCTGCGCCATCGAGATGATGGCGGTCCTCGATCCCCGCCACGACATGGCCCGTTTCGGCGCGGAGGTCTTCCGCGCCACGCCGCGCCAGGCGGACCTGATGATCGTCTCCGGCACGGTGACCGAGAAGATGGCCCCCATCGTCCGCCGGCTCTGGGACCAGATGCCGGACCCGAAGTGGGTGATGGCGATGGGGTCGTGCGCGACGTGCGGCGGGCCGTATGACACGTACGCGGTCACGCAGGGTGTGGACCGGCTCATTCCTGTCGACGTTTACATCCCGGGTTGCGCTCCGCGCCCCGAGGCGCTGATGTGGGGGCTGATCGAGCTGCAGAAGAAGATCGAGAAGATGCACATCCTGCGGAAAGGCGGCGAGGCGTACGACTTCGCGCGCGCCGCGGTGCGCGATTCGCTCCGGCCGGCGCATGAGGGGCCGGCGCTGCGCGCGGAGCAGGCGGCGCAGCTGAAGCAGGCCCCGGTGTCCGGCGTGAAGCGCGCTCCCGCTCCTCCGGCGGCGCCGAAGGCGAAGCCGGCTCCGGCCGAGGTGGCCGAGGGGGAAGTTTCCCAGGCGGAGATCGAGCAGGCGGCGGCGCCGGAGCTCGTTCCGGACGACGCGACCGATGGTGCTTCTCCGGACGTCCCGTTCCATCGCGACGACCTCACGCTCCCCGAGCGCATGGGGATGGCGAACGAGATGGGGGGGAAGTGGGAGACGAAGCTGTTCGCCGCGATGGCCCAGACGGACTGCGGGGCGTGCGGGTGGGACTGCGAAGGCTACGCGAACGCGATCGCCACGGGCGAGACCGACGACATCTCTCTCTGCGTCCCCGGCGAGTCCGAGACGCTGGACATGCTGGAGCTGCTGATGAAGGAGGCGGGGAAGAGCTATTCGGGCGTGTAGTCCCCGTTGTCAGTTGTCGGTTGTCGGTTGTCTGCGGAGTGTCGCCTGGGCGATAGATCACGGACAACCGACAACCGGGAACCGATAACAAGAAATGAGCGAGCTAACACCGCCGAGCTCACCTCCACCCGCGACGCCGCCGGTACCGGCGGTGCCGCCGGCTGCTGCTCCGCCGGCACGCAGCGTCGACGACATCAAGCGCGATCCGCTCGTTGCCGGCGCCGTGTCGCGCATCGGCGATGCGGTGCTCGATGCGAAGGACTTCGTCCACGAGCTGACGCTCTTCATCGACCGCGACCGGATCGTGGACGTCTGCTGGGCGTTCAAGGACGACGGCTACGTGTATCTGGTCGACCTGTGCGGCGTCGATTACTCGAAGTTTCCGGGTCATACCGGGGCGCGGTTTTCGGTCGTGTACACGCTGTACTCGTTCCAGAAGAATGCGCGCGTGCGGTTGCGGGTCTGGACGAACGACAAGGAGCCGGTGCCGTCCGTGACCTCGGTCTGGAAGACGGCCAACTGGCACGAGCGCGAGACGTTCGACATGCTGGGCATCGAGTTCTCCGGACATCCGAACCTCGAGCGCATCCTGATGTGGGAAGGTTTCAACGGCTTCCCGCTGCGCAAGGACTTTCCGATCCGCGGCATCGATACCGGCGCGCGCATCTACCCGGAAGTGTTCCCCGAGGGGGGAGGGCCGAAGCCTGGCTCCACCGGGAAGGATGCGAAGGACGTGAACCTGTACAAGGGCGAGTGGAAGCGCTACGGCGCCTGGCCGGCCGCGCAGATCGGCGGCGGCGGGAACGGCGCAAAGGCGGCGCCGGCGAAAGCGGCGGCTCCGGCGGCTAAGCCGGCCGTCGCCGCGGCTGCACCGGCGGCGGTTGTCGAAGAAGCCGGTGACGACGAGGAGGCGAATTAGATGTTTGACGTCCATGAGATGGAGGTCAACTTCGGGCCGCAGCATCCGTCGACGCATGGCGTGCTGCGCGTGCTCCTCAAGATCGACGGCGAGCGCATCCTCGAGGCGAAGCCGATCATCGGCTACCTGCATCGCGGCACCGAGAAGCTGTTCGAGCACATGGCCTATCCGCAGTGCATCCCGCACACGGACCGGATGGATTACGTGGCCGCGGCCACGAACAACCTCGGCTTCGTCGAGACGGTCGAGAAGCTGATGGGGGTCACGCCGAACATCCCGCGCCGCGCGCAGCTGATGCGGGTGATGCTGTCGGAGCTGCAGCGCATCTCGTCGCACCTCTTGTGGCTGGCCACGCACGCCATCGACATCGGGGCCATGACGCCGTTCTTCTACACGTTCCGGGAGCGCGAGCAGATCCTCGATCTCTTCGAGGACTACTGCGGCGCGCGCCTGACGCTGAACTGCATGCGCATCGGCGGCATGCCGGACGACATCACTCCCAATTGGCTGGACGACGTCGAGGCGTTCGTCGACAAGTTCGACGCCGCGGTGGACGAGTACGAGTCGCTGCTGACCACGAACCGGATCTGGAAGCGGCGCACGGTCGGCATCGGCGTGCTGTCGCCCGAAGAGGCGATCGAGTGGGGCATCACCGGCCCGCCCCTCCGAGGCTCGGGCGTGGAGTGGGACCTGCGGCGCGCGCAGCCGTACGAGTGCTACACCGAGCTGGAGTTCGAGGTCCCTGTCGGGATCAACGGCGACACGTACGACCGGTATCTCGTGCGCATGGTGGAGATGCGCCAGTCGAACCGCATCCTCAAGCAGTGCATCCCGCTGATCAAGCAGACCCCGGCCGGCGACATCAAGGCGAAGATCTCGAAAGTGATCCGCCCGCCGGAAGGGGAGGTGTACCACTCGATCGAATCGCCGAAAGGGGAGATCGGGTACTACATCGTCGCGGACGGCAAGACGCAGAACGCCTATCGCTGCCACGTGCGCCCGCCGTCGTTCGTCAACCTGCAGGCACTGCCGGCCATGGCGAAGGGGCATTTGATCTCGGACCTGGTGGCGCTGATCGGGACGATCGATATCGTGCTTGGTGAGGTTGACCGGTAGTTGGAATTGAAAATTGAAAAATATGAAGAAACCTGAGACATCGATGATCGGAGACAGCCCGCTGGCGCCGCTGTCCGATTTTTCAATTTTCAATTTTCAATTTTCAATTTCTACCGCCGAGGAGGTCGCACGATGAACAAAGCGCTGCTGACCTACCTCATCTGGCCTGTCGTGAAGTTCCTGATCGCGTTCGTGATCGTGCAGGTGATCGTGATCCTGATGACCTGGATCGAGCGCAGGCTGCTGGGGTTCTTCCAGGCGCGGCTCGGGCCGAACCGCGTGGGGCCGTGGGGGCTGCTGCAGGGCATCGCCGATCCGGTGAAGCTGCTGCTGAAGGAGGACATCCTTCCTTCGAGCGCGGAGAAGATCGCCTACTTCCTGGGGCCGATGCTGCCGCTGGTGCCGGCGTTCATCGTCTTTACGCTCATCCCTTATGGCCCGCCGCCGGAGTTCACGATCGCGCGCGTCAACGTCGGGCTGCTGCTGATCCTGGCCATCACCTCCACCGCCGTGTACGGGATCATCCTCGGCGGCTGGGCGTCGAACAACAAGTACTCGCTGATGGGCGGCCTCCGCTCGGCGGCGCAGATGGTCTCGTACGAGGTGCCGTTCGGGCTCTCGATCGTCGGCGTGCTGATGATCTGCGGCTCGATGGATCTCGTGACCATCGTCCGCTACCAGGAGCTCAACGCCTGGAACTTCCTGCCGCAACTCGTGGCCTGCTTCATCTTCTTCGTGTCGATGAACGCGGAGAACAACCGCACGCCGTTCGACCTGCCGGAAGCGGAGTCGGAGCTGGTGGCCGGCTTCCACACCGAGTATTCGGGGATGAAGTTCGCGTTCTTCATGCTGGCCGAGTACTCGATGATGATCGTCAACTCCTGCCTCATCGTGACGCTCTTCTTCGGCGGCTGGACGCTGGCCATGTTCGACCTCGGGCTGACCACGAACGTGCTGAAGGGGATGGGTCTCTTCGGCGGCATCCTCGGGGCCACGATCTTCCTGACCAAGGTCATGGTGTTCATGCTGGTCTACGTCTGGTTCCGGGCCACCTTCCCCCGCTTCCGCTTCGACCAGCTCATGGACCTCGGCTGGAAGTGGCTGATCCCGCTCGCGCTGGTGAACATCGTCGTGACCGGCCTCTTCATCCTGGCCGGGCAGGAGCGGTTGATGTACTGGATCGGCCTCGGACTGATCGCCCTCACCGCGTTCTATCTATTCAAGCCGCGCCGCGCGCCGGAGCCGGCCGCCCCGCAAAAGGTGGTTCATGCAAGTTAGCCATCCCAGGAACAGCTGGTCCGAGAAGTTCCTCCTGCTCGACCTGCTCGAAGGTCTGAAGACCACCTTCCGGGAGCTGTTCCGCCCGAAGGTCACGGTGCGCTATCCGGAAGAGCGGATGGAGCCGGCGGACCGCTACCGCGGCATGTTCAAGTTCTCGTACGATCGCTGCATCGCCTGCAAGCTGTGCGCGGTGGCCTGCCCGATCGACATCATCTACATCGACGTACACGACGAGATGATCGAAGAGGGGGGGAAGAAGAAGAAGGTCAAGGTCCTCGACCGCTACGACATCGACGTGAAGCGCTGCATGTTCTGCGCGCTCTGCGAGGAAGCCTGCCCCACCAAGCCGAAGTCGATCTGGCTCACGACCAAGACCTACGAGCTCGCGAGCTACGACCGCAACGACCTGTATTTCAACATGCAGGAGCTCGAGTACTGGGACGACAAGCCGGAGTACACGGGCCTGCCCGCGGACGACGACGGCAAGTCGCTGCCGGCGGAGCGGAAGCAGATCCCGGGAGGCACGGAGTGAGGCGTGGTTTGGGCGTTACTCGCCTGTCGCACGACCCCTCACCCGGCCTTTGGCCACCCTCTCCCCGCTCGACGCGGGGAGAGGGGCTACTAACTTTCACTCTCGCGGGACGGGAACTTAGTAGCCCTTCTCCCCTGCGAGGGGAGAAGGTGCCCGAAGGGCGGATGAGGGGTCGCGCCACGGGCCAGACGGTGGCGTCTAACGGGAGGCATCGCTGATGGACGGCCTGACCGGCAACATGCCGCTGCTCGTGTTCATGGTCATCGGGACGCTGGCGGTGGCGTCGTCGATCCTGGTCGTGGCCATGCGCAACCCGGTGCATTCGGCGCTGTTCCTCCTGCTCACGTTCCTCTGCGTGGCGGTGCTGTTCGTGATCAAGGCGGCGGAGTTCGTGGCCGCGGTCCAGGTGCTGGTCTACGCGGGCGGGATCATGGTGCTGTTCCTGTTCGTGGTCATGCTCATCAACTACCGCCACCTCCCGGAAGAGAGGGTGATGTCGCCGGTGTGGCTGGGCGGGATCCTGGTGGGCGTCTCGATCTTCGTCCTCTTCGCCACGCTGGTGCGTACCGGCGTGTACCACGACGAAGCGGCGACGCCGGTGAAGAAGCTGACCACGGTGCGCGAGTCGTACCTCACCGAGCACCCGAGCGATCCGAGCAAGCTGGTGCGCCGCACGCGCGACCGGGAGAACCGGAACGCCGAGGCCGTGGCGATGGCCCTGTATACCGACTACCTGGTGCCGTTCGAAGTCGCGTCGCTGTTCCTGCTCGTGGCGATGGTCGGCGCGATCGTGATCGGCAAGCGCGAACTGTCGGCGGAGGAAGAAGAAGCGACGCCGAACTTCATCCTCGAACGAGCGGAAGAGGAGAAGGACGTGAAGGAGAGCATGAGTGCCTGACCACGACGAAATTGAAAATGCAAAATTGAAAATTGAAAAATCGCGCAGCGCACCTGCCGCGTGCGACACGCGTGTCCTCCGTTTTTTCAATTTTCAATTTTCAATTTTCAATTCAGCCCCGGAGGGCGCCCATGCCTAGCACCGAAGCCTATCTGATGCTCTCCGGGACGCTGTTCGCGGTCGGGCTGGTCGGCGTGATCGTGCGGCGGAACATGATCACGGTGCTGATGTGCATCGAGCTGATGCTCAACGCCGTCAACATCAACCTGATCGCGTTCTCCTACCGGCTGGCGAACCTCGAGGGGCAGGTCTTCACGATCTTCGTGATCTGCATCGCGGCCGGCGAGGCGGCGGTGGGGCTGGCGATCATCATCCAGTTGTACCGCCTGAGAAGCACGATCAACGTGGACGAAGCGAGGACCTTGCATGGCTAGTGCGCTGTTGCTGGTGGTCCTGCTGCCCGCGCTCGGCGCGCTGATCAATGGGACGCGTGCGTTCGCGAATCCGCACGGTCCGAAGAACAAGGGCCTCACGAACGCGGTGGCTCTCGGCGCGACGCTGCTCTCCGCGATCGTGGCCACCTGGGTCGTGCTGCAAAGTGCCGGCCATCCGTGGCAGCACAGCTACTTCGAATGGATCCCCTCGGGGATCGGCGCGGTGGGCAACAGGATCGCGGACTTTTCGATCGACTTCGCGTTCCGCGTCGACGCACTCTCCTCGACGATGCTGATGATCGTGACGTGGATCGGCTTCCTGATCCATGTCTATGCGACCGGCTACATGTCGCACGAGAAGGGGTACACGCGCTTCTTCACCTACCTCAACCTCTTCATGTTCATGATGCTGCTGCTCGTGCTCGGCGCGAACTACATCGTCATGTTCGTAGGGTGGGAAGGGGTCGGGCTCTGCTCGTACCTGCTGATCGGCTTCTATTACGACAAGAACTTCGCCGCCGACGCGGGGAAGAAAGCGTTCATCACCAACCGCATCGGCGACTTCGGCTTCATCCTGGGCATCTTCCTGATCTTCAACACCTTCGGGAGTGCCGATTACGAGAAGGTGTTCGCCATGGCCGCCACCGGCGGGACGCAGTACGCCGGCATCGCCACGGCCATCTGCCTGCTGCTCTTCGTCGGCGCGTGCGGCAAGTCGGCGCAGATCCCGTTGTACGTCTGGCTGCCGGACGCGATGGCCGGCCCGACGCCGGTCTCCGCGCTCATCCACGCCGCCACGATGGTCACGGCCGGCGTCTACATGTGCGTACGCTCGAACGTGCTGTTCCGGCTCGCGCCCGACGCGATGCTGGTGGTGGCGATCGTCGGCGCGGCCACCGCGATCTTCGCGGCCACGATCGGCCTGGCGCAGAACGACATCAAGAAAGTCCTCGCGTATTCGACCGTCTCGCAGCTCGGCTACATGTTCCTGGCGGTCGGCGTCGGCGCCTTCACGGCGGCGATCTTCCATGTCATGACGCACGCCTTTTTCAAGGCCTGCCTCTTCCTCGGCGCCGGCTCGGTCATCCACGGCTGCGGCGGCGAGCAGGACATGCGCAAGATGGGCGGCCTCCGGAAGTACATGCCGCGCACGCACCTGACGATGCTGATCGCCACGATCGCCATCGCCGGCATCCCGCCGCTGGCGGGCTTCTTCTCGAAGGACGAGATCCTCGCGAACGCGTTTCCGCACCACAAGTTCATCTGGATCGTCGGCCTGATCACCGCGGGGCTGACCGCGTTCTACATGTTCCGCCTCTACTTCATGACGTTCCACGGCGAATACCGCGGAGCGCACACGGTGGGCATCGAGGAGTCGGAGCCGGCGCACGCGGGGCACGATCTCATCCCGTCGACGCCGCACCTGCAGGACGGCGATGCGCACGCCGATAAGGCGCACGGACATCACGCGCACAGCCACGATCCGCACGAGTCGCCGCTCAGCATGACCGGTGTGCTCGGCGTGCTGGCGTTCCTATCGTTCGTCGGCGGCTGGATCGGACTGCCGGCGGCCGTCGGCGGCGCGCATCCGACCTGGTTCCAGCAGTGGCTCTCGCCGATCCTGCTGCCGATCCAGAACCATCCGTACGAGTTCCACCACGCCTCGTACGCGCTCGAGTACACGCTCATGGCCATCTCGGTCGCGGTCGCGGCGCTGGGGATCTTCCTCGCGTACCGCTTCTACAAGCGCGACCCGCTCTGGTCGACGCCCAAACGGATCGCGCACAACTGGGCGCCGGTGCACCGGCTGCTCGAGAACAAGTACTTCGTCGATGAGCTCTACGCGAAGACCGTCATCGCCGGGACGCTCATGCTCTGCCGGGCCATGTGGTGGATCGACATGTACGTCATCGACGGCATCGTCAACGGGGTCCGCCACCTCACCGTGATCGGCTTCGGCCACGGCTCGTGGCTGTTCGACCGCTTCGTGGTCGACGGCGCGGTGAACGGCGTGGCCTCGACTGCAAAAGGCGGCTCGATGATGTTCCGCCGTGTCCAGAGCGGTCTCGTACAGAACTACGCACTGATCATGGGCGGAGGCATCGTCCTGATTGCAATGGTTTACCTGTTCATGAAACCGTGAGAGGCAGGAGGCAGCTGTTAGGTCTTAGGTTTTAGGTCTTAGGAGAGAACCGCGGCCCGCGGTTCTCCTAAGACCTAAGACCTAACACCTAACACCTGCTCAAAGGGAGCACATGGGTATTCTCAACATCATCACGTACATCCCGCTGATCGGGGCGCTGGTCATCCTGTTCTTCGTGAACAAGAACAACCCGCGGCTGATCCGCATCGTCGCCACGGCCACCATGGTGATCGACTTCCTCGTCTCGCTCTGGCTCTGGCCGAACTTCGACCGGAAGGCGACCGGCGCGGCCATGTTCCAGTTCCGCGAGACGTACGACTGGATCCCGTCGCTGGGCGTGAAGTACGACTTCGGGATCGACGGGATCTCGCTGCTGCTCATCCTGCTGACGACGTTCATCGGCATCATCGGCGTGGTCTCGTCGTACAGCGCGATCAACCACCGGGAGAAGGAGTACTACTCGCTGCTGCTCATGCTGCAGACCGGCATGATCGGCACGTTCTGCGCGCTCGACTTCTTCCTCTTCTACGTCTTCTGGGAAATCATGCTCGTGCCGATGTACTTCATCATCGGCATCTGGGGCGGCACGCGGAAGCTGTACGCGGCCATCAAGTTCTTCCTCTACACGCTCTCCGGCTCCGTGCTGATGCTGCTGTCGATCCTGGCGCTCTTCTTCTTCAACGACGGAGGGATCTCGTTCCTCAACATCCAGGGCCTCGGCAATCCGGCCACGTTCAGCGTGCTGCAGTTCCACGACATCGGCCACCTGATCCCGCCCACGCTGCAGTTCTGGATCTTTCTCGGCTTCTTCTTCGGCTTCGCCATCAAGGTGCCGATGTTCCCGTTCCACACCTGGCTTCCCGACGCGCACGTCGAGGCGCCGACCGCCGGCTCGATCATCCTCGCGGCGGTCCTGCTGAAGATGGGCACCTACGGCTTCGTGCGGTTCGCGCTGCCGATCCTGCCCGACGCGACGAAGCAACTGCTCGTGCCGATCGTGATCCTGTCGCTGATCGGGATCATCTACGGCGCGCTCGTGTCGCTCGTGCAGAAGGACATGAAGAAGCTGGTGGCCTACTCCTCGGTTTCCCATCTCGGCTTCGTCATGCTGGGGATGTTCGCGCTGAACCCGATGGGCCTCCGCGGTTCGATCATCCAGATGATCAACCACGGCATCTCCACCGGCGCGCTCTTCCTCCTGGTGGGCATCATCTACGAGCGCCGCCACACGCGCCTGATCGCGGACTACGGCGGGCTGGCGAAGCAGATGCCGATGTACGCGGCGCTCTTCCTGATCGCGGCCCTGTCCTCGATGGGACTGCCGGCGCTCAATGGCTTCATCGGTGAGTTCACGATCCTCCTCGGCGCGGCGAACTCCGCCGCCTTCGGGACCATCGCCTATGCAGTCATCGCCGCGATCGGCATCGTCCTCGGCGCGGCCTACCTGTTGTGGCTCTACCAGCGCGTCTTCTGGGGGCCGCTCGACAACCCGGCGAACTTCGGGGTTCCGGACGTCAATCGCCGCGAGCTGGGGATGATGCTCTCGCTGATCGCGCTGATGATCTGGATCGGCGTCTATCCGAAGCCGCTCTTCGACATCATGGAACAGCCGGTCGACTACATCGTCCGCAAGGTCAATCCGGAGTACTTCGCAAAAGAGCGGCTGACGTATCCCGCCTCGCCGGTCGCACCCGCGTCCGGACATCATGAGGTGGCCGCGAAATGACGTGGAGCGACATGCTCTACCTGCTGCCGGAGGTGGTCGTCGCCATCGGCGCGATGCTCCTGCTGATCGCCCCGGTCACAGGGTTCAAGAACGACGCGGGCACGGCGAAGTGGGCGATGCTCGCGCTGCTCGCCATCACGGCCGGCTCGCTTTTCGCCTGCTCGTACGCGGTGCAGAACGTCGAACAGACCACCGCCTTCGCGGGGATGTTCACGCTCGATTCCTTCTCGATCTTTTTCAAGCTCCTCTTCATCGTCGCGATCGCCATGGTCACGCTGCTGTCGGAGGAGTTCCTCCGCGGCACGCGCTACTCCTCCTGGGAGTACTACGCGCTGATGGCCTTCGCGCTGTGCGGCATGATGTTCATGGCCTCGGGCGTCCACCTGGCCACGATCTACGTCGGCCTGGAGCTGATGTCGCTGTCGAGCTACATCCTGGCGGGGTACTTCAAAAACGAGCAGAAGAGCACCGAGGCGGCGATGAAGTACTTCGTGCTCGGGGCGGTGAGCTCGGCGATTTTGCTGTACGGGATCTCGCTGATCTACGGCGTCACCGGCACGCTCAACCTGCTCCACATCGCCACGGCCATGTCCACGCTGGTGACGAACGATGCGCTGATGTTCGGCATCATGCTGCTGGGGGCGGGGCTCTGTTTCAAGATCGCGGCGGCGCCGTTCCACGTCTGGACGCCTGACGTTTACGAAGGCGCGCCGACGCCGATCACCGCGTTCCTCTCCACCGCCTCGAAAGCGGCCGCGTTCGCAATCTTCGCGCGCATCTTCTACGTCGGCCTGCAGCACTTCCGGCTCGACTGGCAGTACGTGCTCGCGGCCATCGCGGCACTGTCGATGATCGTCGGCAACCTCGCGGCCATCACGCAGGAGAACATCAAGCGCCTGCTCGCGTACTCGTCCATCGGCCACGCGGGCTACGTGCTGCTCGGCATTCTCTCCGTGAGCGAGATGGGACTGCGCGGGGTGCTGGTCTACTCCGTCGTCTACGTCTTCGCGACGCTCGGCATCTGGGCCACGGTGCTGATGCTCGAGAAGAGCGACTACGCCGGCGAGTCGGTGGACGACTTCGAAGGGCTGCACCGGCGCGCGCCGTTCTGGGCGTTCGCGATGCTGGTCTTCCTGCTCTCCCTCGGTGGCATCCCGCCGACGGGGGGCTTCCTCGGCAAGTACTTCCTCTTCTACGCCGCGGTCGGCGCCGGCTTCGGCTGGCTGGCCGTGCTCGCGGTGCTGATGTCGGCGGTCTCGATGTTCTACTACGTGCGCATCGTCGCGGCGATGTACCTGCGGGGCGACGGACGGGAAGAGCTGGTGACGACCACGCGCGGCCTGAAGATCGTGGCGGTCGTAGCGCTCCTCGTGACCCTCTTCCTCGGACTGGTGCCGGAGTCCTTCATCGTCGAGGCGGGCCGTTCGGGCAGGCCGGTCTCGAAGCGGATCGTCGATGCCACCCGATAGCAACAAGAAGAAGGAATACCGCCAGATGCTCGAGGCATCGGCGATCGGGTGGATGTTCCCGATCGCGATCGGCCTGGGGGCGTTGTGGGGGTGGGGGATGGACAAGCTGTTCGGCACCTGGCCGTGGATGACCGGGATCTTCACCGGGTTCGGGATCATCGCGGCGTTCGTGAACCTGTTCCGCATGTCCGCCTCGGCCAAGTGACCGGCCTTCCTCCGCTCGAAGCGCCTCCCGAAGCGACGCCTGAGCCGCCGCCCGGGCCGCCACGGTGGTTCGAGCGGGAAACGCCTGCCGACGTCATGCGGCGCATCAAGCGGACCGCTCTTGCCGCGGCCGCTGTTTTCGCGGTTTTCTCCGCGATTTCGGGCGGTTTTCGGGCTTTTCTCGGATTGACTTGCAGTGCCGCTGTCACTATGATCAGCTTCCTTTGGTTGGAGGAGATCGTTGATGTTCTGCTCCAACCGGCGGCACACCTGCACGCTCGGAGGCTCACGGTGCGCACCCTGGCGCGCTTCGCTCTCCTCGGTGTGGCGCTCACGGTCACGATCATCGTTGCTCGTTTCAATGCGTTAAGTGTGTTGCTGGGATTCTCGATCATCGTGGTGGGAATCTGCGGCGAAGCTCTGTATTCGCTGTACCGAGAGGTAGCTCGAAGGTAGATGGAACACGAACATTCAATTCTGTACGAGCCGTTCAACAAGCTCGTCCGGCCGATCCTCGGATTCGACGTCCCCGATCACGTCATCATGGCGCTGCTGGTGCTGCTGCTGAGCTGCATCATCTTTCCGCTCATCTCGCGGAAGCTCAGCAAGGACAACCCGTCCAACACGCAGCAGTTCCTCGAGCTGATCGTGGGCGGCCTCAAAGGGTTGCTGAACGACATCGTCGGGCCGCACTCCGAGCGCTTCCTCTACATCGTGGGGGCGTTCGCGGTGTTCATCTTCGTCTCGAACATCTTCGGCCTCTTCTTCTTCCTGCAGCCGCCCACCGGGAACGTGAACACGACGTTCGGCCTCGGCCTGATCGCGTTCCTCTACTACAACTTCGTCGGCATCAAGACGCAGGGGCTCGGGCACTACCTGGCGCACTTCGCGGGACCGATCTGGTGGCTGGCGCCGCTGATGTTCCCGATCGAGCTGATCGGACACTTCGCACGGATCCTGTCGCTCGGCATGCGCCTCTTCGGGAACATCTTCGGCGAGCACACCGCCACCGGGATCTTCATGGGCATGCTGCCGTTCGTCGTTCCCTGGCCGATGATGGGCCTGGGCATCTTCGGCGCGTTCCTGCAGACGTTCGTCTTCATCATGCTGACGATGGTGTACATCGGCGGAGCCGTCGCCACGGAAGAACACTAAGACATCGATCAACCTACGGGTTTCGAGATTTGAAAAGGAGGAGATTCATAGTGACCAAGAAGAACATGATCCTGTTCGCCATCCTGGCGCTGACCGCGTTCTCCGCGTTTGGCCAGCCTGCGCCGACCACCACCAACAACGGTGTGGCGTGGGGACCCCTCGCCGCAGCACTGGTCCTCGGCCTTGCCGCCGCGGCCGGAGCCATCGGCCAGTCGCGCGCGATCGTCGCGGCCTGCGAAGGCATCGCCCGCAACCCGGGAGCTGCCGGCGCGATCCGTCTGGCGATGATCATCGGTCTCGCGCTGATCGAGTCGCTCGTCATCTACGCGCTCGTCATCGCGTTCATCATCCAGAGCCGGTAAGAAGCAGCAGACGCTGATTCAGGAAGGCCCGGTACCGCGAGGTGCCGGGCCTTTCTGCGTTCGGGCAGCGTCTTTGCTGAGTCAGCTCCGCGGGAGGTACCCCCAAGGATGAACTGGTTCAATCTGTCCTTCATCGGCTGGCTCATCGTGATCATCGCGCTGGCCCTCATCGCCTACCGCTTCGGCGTCGAGCCCTTCTGGATCGGCATCGGCGCGCTCCTGCTCCTCGGCGTCGGCATCATCACGTCCGTCAAGCACTCGAAACCGCGGATCTGACCAAGTCACTGTCAACAAAAAAGCCGGCGCTTTCGCGCCGGCTTTTGCACGCTGCAAGGCAGCGGATCAGTGTTCGTTCAGGAGTCGACGAAGGGCGTCGATGGCGGCGCTGCTCGTGATCTGTTCGTCGAGGGTGATGGAGCGAGCTTCGCTCCAGGTGCCGTCTTCTTTCATGATCGCGTACTGCAGGCGGGCGGTGTCGCGGTTGTAGAGCGCGAGGCGGGACTCGCCGGCGATGCCTTCCATGCGGCTCGTGCCTGCGACGCGGAACGACGGGGCACGGTTGCTGCGTTCGTGGCGGCCGACCGGGACGCGCAGGCGGCCTTCGGCGACGACGCGGGTCGGGCGGACGCGCACCTGGTGCAGTTCTTCTTTCGCGGGGTCGCCGAACACCACCAGGACGCTGTCCTGCTGCGGCGAGGCGAAGAGGAGTGGCTGCTTGAGGATGGAGCGGTCGGCATCCGGAGCGAGCGCGTCACCTTCGGCGTCGGCGGCGAACCCGGTCAGGTCGAGGCGGCGGAACGATTCGATGCCGTTTTTGTCGAGCGCGAGCATCGCGTACTGCGCCGATTCCTCGTTCTCGGTGTTGTTTTCCCACCAGACCAGGTGGACGCTGATCGCCGATTCGGCGTTGACGGTGCCGTCTTCCTCGGACGCTTTGCGCGTGGCGGCGATGCGGAGATTCGAGTGATAGTCGAACTGCTGGCCGAACGTCTTGGCCTCGCTCCAGGTGCCGTTGGCGTCGCGCCAGGCGAACATCAGGTCGCTGGTCTGGACGCTGGTGTAATTGAGCCAGAAGACGAACAGCGTCTGCGACTCGGCGTCGTACGCCATGTCTGCTTCGGTGTGCAGGCCGCGCTCGAGGGTGGCCGGGACGATCTCGCTGGTCACCTCGTCGCCGCGCTGCGAGCGGAGGACGAGGTGTCCCTCCGCGGACGAAGCGTCGATGTGGGACAGGCTCGTCGACACCGTGAACAGCGTACCGTCCGGTGTGAGCAGCGCTTCGCGATCCTGCGCGGCCGCGAAGAGCGGCAGGACCAGAAGGCAGAGGGAGAGAAGCAGCTTTCTCATAGTTTGAGGTTGACCATCGACCGGAGGTCGATCGCGAACAGCAGGTTCTTGAGATTCTTGAACTGCGGGTAGAACTTCGAAAGCTCGTCGAAGTGGAACGTGGCTCCCTCGACGTCGCCGCCCTTGTAGCAGGCTTCGCCGAGGAGATAGTGAGCGTTGCGGATCTGGCGCGAATCCTTCGCGATCTCGAGCGCGGCCTCGCCGTAGAGCTGCGCCTGCGCGTAGTTGCCGCGCTCGACGTAGCCGTAGCAGAGATCGACGTACGCTTCGGCGCGGCCGATCGGATCGGAGAGCATGCCGAGCGCTTCGTGCACGTACGCGAGACCTTCGTCGATCTTGCCCTGCAGCAGCTTGCAGTAGCCGAGGTTCTCGATGGCGTACGCGTGGCTGAGATCGCGGTCGCGGTTCTGGGACGACTCCTCGCCGATGGCCAGCGACTCTTCGAAACACTCGATGGCGGTGCCGATCTGCGAGTCGAGCTCGTAGATGTTTCCGAGCTCGAGGAGGACGATGCGGCGCCACGACGGCTCGTTCGCTTCCTGCGCGGTGCGGAGCGCGAGCTGGCCGTAGAACAGGGCGCGCTTGAGGTCGTTCTCGAGGCGGTACTTGTACTGGAGCGCATACGCCGCCAGGTAGACGTGGCGCATGCTGCGGCGGCGCATGATCACGCGCGGGAGCTCGATGACTTCGGGGCCCGTCCGCTCGAGCGCGATCATCGCGTCGGCTTTGTTGATCGTGATGAGCTCGCGCGCGTCTTCTTCCACGGCGAGACCGAGAGCTTCGTCGTACAGCGCGAGCGCTTCCTCGTAATCGCCGAGCCGCACGCGGCTCAGCGCTCCCAGGCGCAGCTCTTCCACGCGTACCGCAGTCTGATCAGGCATCGGCATCTCCACCCTCCACCCCGTCGAACTCGCCGTCGTTTTCCTGCGCGCGCTTGAACTCGATGAAGCTCTCCACTTCCTTCTGCGCGGTCGGGCTCAGAGAACGGAACTTCTCGAAGACCGTGTTCGCGCGGTTGTTCTCGTCGAAGAAATCTCCGATGCTGAGATCGAAGCACTGCAGGATCTTCAGCAGGGTGTCGAGACCCACTTTGTACTCGCCCTGTTCCATGCGAGAGAGGTCCGACTGGTGAATGCCGATCTTCTCGGCGAGCTCCACCTGGGTCAGCTTCCGCTGCCGGCGGAGTTGCCGGATCTTGCGACCTACGAGTTCGAGTTGTGCTGGCCTGTTCATGACGGCATTCGTTGACTTTTATGCTATTAAACAATAACCTGACGAAACTTTCAAGCTGTGAACGAGACTTTTGTGTGTCGTTCCCCGAAGGCCCGCCACGTACGCCACTCTCCACCTGCTTCGCGAGCTGACCAAGCGCGACCTTTCGGCCCGGTTCACCGGCTCCGCTCTTGGTCTCGCCTGGGCCGTGCTCCAGCCCCTCAGCTTCGTCGCTCTCTACTGGTTCGTCTTCACCTTCATGATCCCGGGCGGCCGGCTGGGCAGCGGCTCGGGGGACGCCTACATCTATTTTCTCATCGCCGGCCTGCTGCCGTGGCTCGGGTTCAGCGAAGGGCTGAGCCGCGCCACCACGTCCATCGTGGAGAGCTCGGCCATCGTCCGGAAGCTTCCGCTGCGCAGCGAGGTGCTGGTCATTGTACCGAACGCGACCGCACTCATCTTTCAGGGGATCGGGCTGGCCATCTTCATCATCGCCCTCGCGGTCCGCGGAATGCCGTTGCGGCAACTCTGGGTCCTGCCGTTCGCGCTCGTCCTGCAGTTCCTGCTGCAGCTCGGCGTCGGCTTTTTCCTCGCCACCACCTATGTCTTCTTTCGCGACGTCCCGCACATCATCACGTTCGTGCTGGCCATCGGGTTCTACCTCAGCCCCATCCTTTATGGTGTGTCCGGCAGGTTCGAGAAGTACTTCTTCTGGAATCCGATGACGCCGCTGCTCGGTTTGTTCCGGAGCGCGATGCTGGCCTCCCCGTTACCTGATGGCGGCTCAATCGTCTACTTAGTGGCGGTTGCAGCCTTCGTGTGTGCGGCGGGGCTCCTCTTTTACCGGAGAGCCCAGCCCTCGCTCGTCGACGTCATCTAGTCCATTCAGGAGAAAAGAATGTCTCTTCGGAAGTCTCTCGGTTGTGTTTTGTCCATTCTCGTTCTCGCGGGCGCGTCTGCGTACGAGGTTCGCGCCCAGGCCGCGAAAGCTCCGGCGCCCGCTGCCCCTGCAGCGACGAACGGCAGTGAAGTGCCGGACGGGGGCATGCCCCGCTACATCCGGCCGGAAACGCCGGAGCAGCGGCGCGACCGCCTCGGCACGCAGGAAGATCCCGGCATCAACCCCGATCCCGATACGGTCTGGTTCCGCTTCGGCCGGAAGTTCAAGATCGAGCGCTTCGAGCGCAAGGGCGCGAAGTACGTCGACCAGCCCGGCTACGTCCGGCCGCTCGCGTTCATGAACTTCACGGAAGAGATCTACCAGGAAAACGACAAGTACGTCTGGGTATGGATGGAGGAGATCGAGCCTCCCGCGGCCGAAGAGCCCGACCCGGCGGAGAGCGACGCGCCGAAAGGCGGATACCTCAAGCTCGACGCGAAGCAGATCGAGTATCTCGATTCGATCCGCAAGGAGTTCGCGCCGATCGACGTCCCGAAGGCGCCGGTGAGCCTCCGGTTCGAGAAAGCGTCCGAGGGGCTGCCGGTGGATGGATCGTGGCGCAACTCGCTGGCCGTCGCGGACATGAACGGCGACGGACACATGGACATCATCCTGCCGCCGGAGCGCGCGGGGCGGATCATCCCGGCCATCTTCCTCGGCGACGGGAAGGGGAAGTGGAAGTTCTGGTCCACGACCAAGTGGCCGGCCCGGCTCAACTACGGCGCCGTGGTCGCGGCCGACTTCGACAAAGACAAGAACATGGACCTGGCGTTCGGCGTCCACCTCAGCGGCGTGGTCGTCCTGCTGGGTGACGGCAAGGGGAGCTTCCGCGAGGTCAACCGGGTAGTGAATTACCCGACCCGCCGCATCCTCGCGCGCGACGTCGACGCCGATGGCTGGATGGACGTGGTCGCGATCAGCGAAGGTCCTCTCGCCCGCGGTACCAACCTCAAGGCCCTCGGCTTCAGCAACCTTCGCGCGTACATGAATCGCGAGAAGGGGCAGAAGTGGGAGGGGGTGAACATCGCCGACATGGGGCAGCGCGTCAGCGGCGACTGGCTCGCCGCCGGTGAGTTCAACGGAGACCAGTATCCCGACTTCGTTGGCTCCAACGTCTACTTCAACGGTGTCGACACCATCTACCTGAGTAAAGGGCCGAAAGAATACGAGCGCTTCGCCGGGGGCGGCGAGCTGATCCCGTTCCGCTCGTATTACTGGGCGACGACGGCAGGCCGCTTCACCTCACGCGACCGCGACGACGCGATCGTCTCGTTCTCGCGCCGGTGGGTTTCGCGCGTCGATCCGAAAATGGTTCCGGCGCCGCCGCTCGAGAACGCCGCCGGGATCGACCGGATCAGCTGGGCCGGCGGAACACCGAAGCGTACGCCGATCGTCCGGTGGGGCGGTCCGAATGCCGCGACGGCGATCACGGGCCTCAACCAGGGTGATTTCGACGGTGACGGGAACCTGGACATCATCTACACGAACCGCCAGGCGCTGACGTTCAACATCCTTCTCGGCGACGGGAAGGGAGGATTCCGCTCGGCCGGGCTGGAAGGGCTGGAGCTGGCGCCGCACCGGCACTATGACATCCGCGTGGCGGACGTGAACGACGACAAGCGGCCGGACGTGGTGATGATGTACGAGGCGGAGTCGGGGACGTCGTTCTCGCGCAAAAACGGAAAAATCGAGGTGTTTCTGAACCGTGGCACGGCGAAAGTGGCGGGAAAGTCGTAATTTCCCGTTGCGGTAGCGTGAGATCCCGAGTATATTCCGAAGAATACTCCAGCAGCATATGGCGCAATCGCATAAAGTAGGCACGCAGGTATTGACTTCCAGAATATTTCGGCCTACTTTGAGAGCGTTCAAAACAAGAAGCCACTTTTCGTTTGAATGACGAAATAGCAAAACTGAATACGGAGGTGATCGTATCGTCTGGATTGGGTGAGCCAAACCTTCGTTCGTATTCACTAATCAAAGTTGGAAGTGTAGGAGATAGAAATGAAGAAACTTACCGTTTGGGCTCTGTTGGCCACGCTCGTGGTTGCAGGCTCGGCGTTCGCGGGACCGAGCCGGGGAGTCGCAGCTGACGCGACGTTCCCGACTGGCGCTCCGGCGACCACGAACAACGACGACAGCTGCGACATCGGCGTTGCGCCGGCTGCCACGCTGCTGCTGCCGTATTTCGAGGTTGACCTGACCTCGCGTGCGGGCGAGACCACTATTTTCACGGTTACGAACGTCTCGAACGTCGAGCAGGTTGCCCACATCACGCTGTGGACCGACCTTTCGTACCCCGTGATCGACTTCAACGTGTACCTCACCGGTTACGACGTGCAGAGCATCAACCTGTACGACGTCATCGCGCTCGGCCAGATCGCGCCGGCGCGTGGCACCGGCTTCGAAGACTCGGGCTCCCCGGAAGGCGACTTCTCGGGCGACAACGTCCTGGTCGACGAGGACACCTGCCGTTTCCTCCGTGTCGACGTTGGCGCGCAGTACCGCCAGCGCATGCAGCAGGCCTTCACCGTGGGCAGCATCCCGGCCCTCGGCACGTTCCCGGCCTGCTCCAACATCGGTTCGAGCCTTGCCAACGGTCTGAATCAGAACGGCCGCCGCAACGGTAACGCAATCGGTTACGCGACGATCGACGTCGCCAGCATCTGCGGTACGCAGCTGCCCAGCGACCCGACCTACTTCACCACGGGTGAAGCGCTGTTCGACAACGTCCTGATCGGCGACTACCAGCAGGTCAACGCTGGCCAGTTCTACGCCCAGGGCAACCCGATGGTTCACATCCGCGCAATCCCGGAGGGTGGCGAGCCGGGCGACGGTACGGTCACGAACTTCGACCGCACCTTCTACAGCCGCTACCAGGCTGACGCGACCCCGACGGCCGACCGCCGTCAGCCGCTCCCGTCCCAGTTTGCCGCCCGCTTCATCGACGGTGGCGCTGGTTCGTTCGAGACGTTCTACAAGATCTGGCGTGAAGGTAACGTCGAAGGCGCCTCTGATTGCGGCGACGTCGACGAGAACATCACCAACGTCACCGAGTTCGTGACCTTCGACGAAGAAGAGAACGCGGTTGGCGCGGCGCCGGATGACGGCCCGATCTCGCCCCCGATCACCCTCGAGTTCACGCTCGCGGAGACCGGTCTCTACGAGATGGACGACACCGATGACACCTTCCCGGCCGCGTTCGAAGACGCGCTCGCCGGCTGGGTGTACATGAACCTTGACAACGACGACGACGACGAGATCGCCAGCCAGAACTGGGTGATCGTCTCGATGCGCGCTCAGGGTGTCTACTCGGTTGACTTCGACGCCGCATGGCTTGGCAACGGCTGCTCGCCGGCCGCCGAGCTGTCGGAAGTCGATCCGCAGGGTGACGCGGTCATCGGACCGGCTCCGAACGAGACGCCGGACCTCCCGTAGTCACGCTGTAACAGGCATTTCGCCGAGAGGCGGGCCGGATTTCCGGCCCGCCTTTTTTTATGACCTGAACGTCACGGCTCCGCCTTGCGTCCACGTGATAAAAAAACGGTTTGTATTCTCCGCTCTACGCCTTACAATAACTGCGTCCCGACGATCGGTCTCGTCTGCTCTCGTTCCGTCCACGTGATCCGTCCAATGTCCGGTTCTCGCCGTCCCAAATATTCTCCGGGGGTGTCAAGTTGAAGTTTTGGTCAAAGATCTTTGTCACGCTGCTCGCGATGTTCATTCTCGTGACGCCGGTCTTCGCGCAGCACTGGCCCAATCCGGGCAAAGGTACCGGCACTGTGTGCACCAACTGCGAAGGTGCCGCAAAAGGGAAGCTGACGTACCCGTTCGATGAGCCGCTCCTCCGGCACGTCGGCCGCTACGTCGATTCCACGACGGTCGGCAACGTGCAGAACCTCGGCATGCGCACCGTCCGCGCCGGTGAAGTACGCAGCTATCCCGGCCGCAACCGCGTCGCCATCGCCATCGGCGAAGGCGTCGGTCTCTACAAACTCGACACGCTTTTCAGCACCAAGCTCCCCGCGGGGATGGTCAACGTCGACAAGTCGGTGAGCATCAGCCCGTACTTCGACTTCGACCGCTACTCCGATCCTCTCGAGAAGGTTCTGCCCACCGATGCGTTCTTCTACGCCGAGAGCAAGAACTCCGACTGGGTCGTCACCCTCAAAGACAGTCAGACCCAGCTTGCTGACTACGACATGGACGACCGTGGCTATCTTTACGTCGCCACGATCTCGTTCGGCTGGGGCGTCGCCAAGGACGCTCCGCATGCCGACAAGAAGCACCTCGACTACGTGTTTCAGATCGCCGACGAAGAGCTCACCGTCAGGCCGGAAGCGATCCTTTCCCTCAAGGTAGGATCGAAGTACTACGTCATCGGCAGCGAGCGAAATCGCGCGAACAGCGTGATGGACATCCGCGACGTGACGACGCTGACGCCCGGCGTCATTCCGCGACAGGTCGCCACCCGCAAGGGCTACTCGGCCGGCGTGATGGCGTGGGATAAGCACGACCAGACGCAGCGCGTCGCAATCGTCACCGCCGATCTCCAGCTGCACGTTTACGACTACGCTGACTTCGTCGCCTCGGGTACCCCGGTCCCGGTCGCGTCTTACGCTCCGTCCTCTGGCCGTACGTTCTCGGACGTCACGTTCGACGAAGAGGGGCGGGTCTGGGCCGTTGAAAAGGCCCCTTCGGCGGCGACCGGCACCCAGATCTGGAGGCTCGCGCCCGCCGGAAGCGGCTACACGAAGTCCACGTACGACGAGTACGGCATGGGCTTCGCGCCGACGGTCGTGCACGCGGCCGGCGGTTACGTGGCCGTCGGCGGCCAGGACAGCGACGGCGTCTCCGATCTCGTTCTCTTCAAAATCGAAGGCGGCGAGCCGCAGCGCCTGGACCTCGACAACTTTTTCCGCAAGTACTACCACCGTGGCCCCACCGGTTACGTGGCGCTCGACTTCAAGAGCCCGAGCTACACCAAGATCATCGCCGACATCCAGCTCATCGAGCAGGGCAACAAGGTGTATCTGATGTACAGCGCCGGCGGCCTCGGCGACGTGTACGAGCTGCAGGCCGGCGATTCGATCGCCGTCGCTCTGGCGTCGAACAACTTCGGGACGTCCAATCCGAGCTCCGTGAACGAGCCGGGTCCGTTCTACGGCGACATCCTGAAGTTCAAGGCCACCACCACTTCGCAGTCCAATTTCTCGATCGACTGGGACTTCGGCAATCCGGAGTCAGGCAGCGGCGCCAATGGGGCGAGCAGCGCCCTCAATCAGGTCGTGGAGCACCAGTTCACCGGCCTGCAGAACGCCGCCGCGGTGGGCGCTGCGAAACCGGTCAAGGCCGAGGTGTCGAACGACGCCTCGATCAGCGACACGCTCAACGTAGTGCTCAAGGTTCCGAAGGCGCGTATCCGCGTGGCCGGCCTGCCTGGCGTCATGACGCAGGAAACCAGGGCCGACTTCGAAGTGGTGGCCGGTGACGAGTTCGCCGATGCCTCCGACGGCGTCGTCGAAGGACACTTCAGCGGCTGGACCATCAGCAACGTCGAAACGAAGATTCTACCGACGGCGAAGATGGACGTCGGTGCGCTCGGCAGCCACTCGCTGGCGTTCACCGCCTATTACGGCAAGTACGACGACTCGGCGGCCGTGTTGAACAACTCGACCGCGTTCAAGAGCGTCATCAACAACATCACCTACAACGTCAAGCCGTTCATCGCGACGATCCGTCCGCCGGTGAACTCCCCCACGAAGTACACCTTCAACGCGGACGCCCGGGTGACGGACCTTTCGGCAATTCTCTCCGCCACGCAGTGGACGGTGACGTGGAGCATCGACGGCGTCTCCGGCATTACCTCCTCCTCGGTCGAGGATATCGGTGAGATTCCGCCGTTCGCGGTCGACAAAGCGCCGAACCTGAACGGCAAGACGGTCAGGCTCCAGATCGCCGTCGATCCGCTCACGGTTCCGGCCGAGGCGTTCGCGACCTACACGACGACGCAGAAGCTGGTCATTCCGGAAATCCAGATCAACAAGACCGGCTGCACCAACGCCGGCAGCCCGTGCACGCTCACGGCGGTTTCGGCCGACCCGGAAGCGTCGACCGAGAACTGGCAGCTTCAGTGGTCGGTCAAGCGCAACAACGCAACGGTGAATGTCGGCGACAACACCGCGAATCCGCTGACGTTCACGCCTGAGCAGGGCTCGCACAGCGTCAGCGTCACCGAGACCTCGTACGGCGTCACCGAGACGCTGTCGAACTTCACGGTCGCCGCTCCCGCGTGCGGCTCGCTGCCGCCGGCTTCGGCGGTCGACATCGGCTGGAGCTGCACGACCTGCCTGCCGAACAACGAGATCGACATCGAAGCGAGCGTCTTCCCGAACACTGTCCAGCCGTGCCACCAGTTCGTGTGGGACTTCGGCGACAGCACCGCGGCCGGCAGCGGCCAGGGCACCAAGCACACCTACTCGCGCACCGGTTCCTTCAAGATCAAGCTGACGATCAAGACGGCGACCGGGACGGCGACCACCGTCGTCGAGGAAACCATCAGGATCGGTACCACCACCGAGGAACCGCCGCCCTGCGGCCTGCCGATCGGCATCGACTTCGTCTACAGCGGCAGCCAGGGCTGCTCGCCCTCCGTGGCCTGCAAGACCTCCGAGGTCGTGACGTTCACCGCCAAGCGTATCGGCGGCGCGCCTCTGGCTTCGTGCGACCTCACGGCGTGGACGATCGACGGCGTGCAGTACACCGCCAAGTCGCCGAAACACACCTTCACCACCACGGGCAACAAGACGGTCACCGTCACGGTGACGAATACCGCCGGCACGTCGGGTCCGATCACCAAGACCCTCAACATCGCCCAGGGCTCGACCGGCGGCGGAAGTTGCAACAGCGCTCCGACCGCCGACCAGATCGGGATCACCTTCGCCGGGGACAGGAGCAACTGCGGCGCCGGCCTCGGCATCTGCGAGCTCAACGAGTCGATCGAATTCACCGCGGAGCTCTTCGAGTACGTTCAGAAATCCTGCGACGTGTTCGAGTGGAACTTCGGCGACGGCAGCCCGCTCGTAGTCGGACGCCAGACGACGCACACGTACACCGGTGCACGCAACTCGGCTCGCGTCAAACTGCGCGTGTACAACACGTCGAATCAGACCGGCGTCACGCACGAGCTCGACGTACCGTTCACGACCATCAACGAGGAGCCGCCCCCGGTCCTCAATGCCGACGCCTTCCCGCGCAACGGTGCGAAGGGCACCCCGGTGACGTTCACCGCCGTGTCCAACATCAGCGCGACCGGCTGGTCGTGGAACTTCGACGACGGAACGCCAGTCAACAACTCCCAGAGCGGGGTGGTCGGCACGACCACGTCGATCACGCACACGTTCACGAAGACCGGCACGTTCAACGTCCGCGTCACCGCCCGCCGGGCAGGCTCGCCGGGCAACGCCCAGACCAACTCCGCGATCGGTCAGATCACCATCACCGACACGCCTGAGTACAAGTACCTGGTCCTCGCGTCGCGCATCGGCACGTGGCGCACGGACGTCCAGATCTACAACCCCGATCCGACCGTCTCGCCGTCGAAGCCGCTGCGCATGACGGCCCAGCTGCGCGACATGACCCGCACGCTCGAGGTCTTCGACTCGACGCACATCTACGAAGACTTCATCGGCACGTTCACCAACAGCGCCGACCAGGGCGCGGTGATCATTACGGCCCGCACGCAGTTCGCGCCGCAGATCTGGACCCGCACGTACAGCCAGACCGAGTCCGGCACGTTCGGGCAGTTCATCCCTGCCATCCGGATCGACCAGGCCGGCGGTGGAGCCGCGGTCGGCACCGGCAAGTACTACATGGCCGGTCTCCGCACCAACGCCCGCTACCGCACGAACCTTGGACTGGTGAACCCGACGGCGCAGGCGCTGCCGGTCACCGTCGCCGTCTACGACGACATCCGAGTCAGGAAGGGGCAGTTCACCCGCACGGTGGAACCGTACCAGCTCCTGCAGTTCAACATCACCGACGCGGTGCAGGGTCTCGATCCGAACCGTCCGTTCAGCATCGAGCTCTCGGTACCGGACGGCCAGTGGCTGATCGGCTACTGCTCGTTCATCGACGGCGGCTCGACCGATCCGGTCTACATCCAGGCCGTCCGCGAGAGCGTGCTCAACTCGCCCGACTACCGCAACGGCATCGTGCCGGGCGTCGGTCACATCGGCGCGTGGCGCAGCGATGTCACCGTCTTCAACCCGAACGCGTTCACGGTCAACGTCGACCTGGCGTACCACGACGCGTCCGGTTCGAAGAAGGGTGAAGCCCTGGCCGTTCCGATCCGCGGCGGCGAGTTCCTGCAGTACGACGACATCCTCAAGCAGGGCGTCTTCGGCAACGTCGCCGACGGCCTGGGCATGCTCCGCGTGACCCTGCCTAACGCGGATGACACGACGATCTCGCCGATGACGTTCGCCCGTACGTACAACGACAACGGCAGCGGCAAGACTTATGGTCAGGGTATCCGCGGGTTCGCGGTTGCGCAGGCGAACGTCAAGCCGGGCAAACCGGCGCTCATCGCGGGTGTGCGGAAGAACGCGAAGTACCGCACCAACATCGGCCTGAGCAACGTCTCGAATACCGAGGCCACCGTGTTGGTGAAGGTCCTCGACCCGTCCACCGGCGCCGAGATCCGCACCTCGCAGTTCACGCTCAAGGCTCTGGAGAGCACTGTCGCTCCTGACATCTCTCTCGAGGGTCGTGAGAACGCCTCGATCCGGGTCGAAGTCACCGGCGGCAACGTCTGGGCGTTCGGCTCGATCATCGACAAGGGGACGGAAGATCCAGAGTACGTCGAAGCGGTTCCGCTCCAGTAATCCCTCACCAAAGCTGTGCTATTGAAGTGGCGGGCTCCGGCCCGCCACTTCGCTTTTGTAGAATGTCCACGATGGAGACCGCTGTCCGCGCCGTAGACGTCTCGAAGCAGTACGACGTCTACCGGCGTCCGATCGACCGCCTCGTCGAATTTCTGACGCGGCACAGGCGCCACGAAGTCTTCCCCGCGCTCGACCGCGTCTCGTTCGACGTGGCGAAAGGGGAGACGGTCGGCGTCATCGGTCAGAATGGCGCCGGCAAGAGCACGCTGCTCAAACTGCTCTGCGGCGTGACCCGCCCCACGTCGGGTCACCTGGAGACGCACGGCACGATCGCCTCGATCCTGGAGCTCGGCACCGGGTTCCACCCGGAGTTCTCCGGTCGCGACAACGCCGCGCTCAACGCGGCGATCCTCGGGCTCACCCCGGCCGAGATCCGCGACCGCCTGCCGGCCATCCTCGAATTCTCGGAGCTCGGCTCCTTCCTCGACCGGCCGGTGAAGACGTACTCCTCCGGCATGTACATGCGGCTCGCGTTCTCGGTGGCGGTGAACGTCAATCCCGACATCCTGGTGATCGACGAGGCGCTTGCGGTCGGCGACGGCCACTTCCAGAAGAAGTGCATCGACAAGATCCGCGAGTTCCAGGAGGCGGGGAAGACCATCCTCTTCTGCTCCCACGCGCTCTACTACATCAGCTCGATCTGCAACCGCGTGCTCTGGCTCGACGGCGGACGCGCGATGCGCTTTGGACCCTCGCTGGACGTCGTGCACGAGTACGAGACGTTCCTCCTGGAGCGCGATCGTGAGCTCCCCGGGAGTGAAGTCACGGCGATGGAGACGAGCACGCCGGTGCGGCTGCGCGAGATCGTGGTCTGCGACAGGAACGGACTCCCCCGCGACCGCTTCGCCCGCGGGGAAGACGTGCAGGTGCGACTTCGCATCGAGGCGGACGATCCCTCCCAGCCGGTGCATCTCATCGTCGGGATCCATCGCGCCGCGGACGACCTGCAGTGCTTCGCCGTCGGCACGCACGCGGACGGCCTCGCGCCGCTCTCCGGACGCACGGAGTACGACGTGACCGTGCGTCTCCTGGACGTGCCGCTGCTGCGCGGCGACTACTCGATCATCGCCTTCGTCGGCGACGAGCACGCGATCACGGTCTTCGACCGGCGCGACGTACGCCCGGCGTTCTCGATGACCGGCGAGCGCTTCGAGATCGGGTTGATCGCGGTCCATCACAAGTGGGAGCTCGAAGAGTCGCGCGTCGAAGTGCCGGCGCTCGAGCCGCGATGATCTCGCTGCTGGTCGTCAACTACCGCTCCGCCGCGCTGGCCGCGGAGGCAATCCGGACCGCACGCGCGTCCACCCCCTCTCCCTTGCAGGTCGTCGTCGTCGATAATTCGTGCGACCCTGATGAAGCGAATGTGCTGCGCGGCTTCACGGACGCGCTGCTCGTCTCCGGGACGAACCGCGGCTACGCCGGCGCGATCAACGACGGCCGCAAGGCCTGCACGGGAGAGACGATCGTCATCGCGAACCCCGACGTGACGTTCGCCCCCGACTCTCTCGACATCCTCCATGACTCACTGCGCGACAGCGCCGTGGCGGGTCCCGCGCTGTTCTGGGACGACGCCCATCGCTGGATGCTCCCGCCGGGCGATCTGTACACCGCACCGCAGAAGGTGGATGAAGTGCTCGCGAGCCGCTCGCGCTCCTGGTTCGAGCAACGCGACCGCCGCCGCTTCCTCCAGCGCGTCGCGTTCTGGTCGCGCACGGAAGCGGCGCCCGTGAAGATGCTCTCCGGCGCCGTGCTCGCCGTCCGCGCAAGAGATTTCGACCTCATGGGAGGCTTCGACGAGCGCTTTCCGCTCTATTTCGAGGAAACCGACTTCCTCCGGCGCGTCACCGCATCGCGCGGCCGGATCGTCTACATCCCACAGGCGCGCTGCCGGCATCTCTACAACCAGAGCGCGGCCCAGGTCGCCGATGAAGCGGCGTCGCGTTACGCGCAGTCGGAGCTGCGCTATCTCGAGAAGTGGAACGGCCCGTTCGTGGCGCGCCTGCTCAAGAGGCTGGAGCGTCCGTCTCGCGGCTACGAGGCGGAGCCGCTGGACGGGGACTTGGAGCTCGAGCGCGACGACGTAGTCGTCGAAGCGTCGCCTCTACCGTCGTTCACCACCGCTGCAGGCTACTTTCCGTCGCAGCGAAGAGTGACGATTCCACCGGAAGTCCGCGCCTCCATGCGTGGCGAGTTCTACCTTCGCGTCGTGGTGCGCGCGACCGGCGAGGTGCTCCGAACATATAGAATTGGCTCATGAGCTCGACCAGCGTCAGCGTGGTCGTTCCGCTGCGCGGATCAGGTTCGGCTCCAGCCGTGGATGCGATCTCGCGATACCTCGAGACCACCGGCTTCAAATTCGAGGTGCTCGCGCCCGCGGCGGATGCGTACGGTCCGGCGCTGAGGCGCGGCGTGAGCGACGCGAAGGGGAGCGTGGTGGTGGTCGTCGATCCCGAGCTCCCGTATCCCGTCAGCGCGATCGGAGCTGCGGTCGCTCTCGTCGAATCGGGTGCTACGGACGTCGTCTTCGCCAGCGCACGCGAAGACTTCCACGGCAGCGCCCTCGCGCGCTGGCTACTCGTCCCGATCCTGCCGGACAAAGCCGTACAGCTTTCCGCGTTCTCCTCGGCTGCCGCCAAGATCGTGGTCGGCGAGTCGCGCCTGCTGGATGGTGGGTGCGAGCTCGAGATCGCGTTCCTCGCCAACAAGTACGGATTCCGGATCGAGCATATCGTCGTCCGTCCCACCTTCTCGCAGAAGCGCTCGTTCGGCATCCTCGGCGGCGCGCTGACGGCGATGAAGATCCGCATCGCCAACCGGCGCAACGCCTATCGCGCGGCGCGGCGATGTCCGGTCTGTTTCTCGGCGGAGGTCTGGAGCTGCGCGCAGATCCCGGCGAACGTCGTGCGCGCCTGCCGGCGCTGCAAATGCCGCTACCTGAACCAGTTCACCGATGACGACACGCATCCGGTGCGGCGGGTGTTGCGGACGCACGCCGCGCCGCCCGTACCGGCGTACGAGTCGCATTCGCCGCCGGCGCGCGAGCGCACGAGCCGCCGCCGCTTCCGCTGGCTGCGGGATCAACTCCCGCTGCGCGCACGTGTCCTGGAAGTCGGCGTGCGCGACGGCAGTTTCGGCGCGATTGCCGCGAATGACTACGAATACGTCGGCATCGATCCCGCGTCCGCGGCCGCGCGGCATGCACGTTCGCGCGGGCTCGAGGTGTATTGCGCGTCGCTCTCCTCTTTCGTGAATACCGGCCCCGCGTTCGACGCCCTCACGCTCTTTCACGTCTTCGAGAACGTCGCCGATCCGCACGATGCGCTGGCACGGATCAAGGACCTGCTCAAGCCGGGAGGGATGCTGTTCCTGTCGGCATTCGACACCGAGGGGCTGATCTACATGGTGTCGGAGCGGAACCGGATGTCGCAGAACTTCCGCACGCACCTGATCCTCTACTCGCGCTCCGCGCTGATCGAATTGCTCGAGCGTTCGGGATTCGAGCTCGTCGACATCGGTCCCGACTTCGAATACCGCGATCACAAGTTCCTGCGGCACTGGATCGCGTCGCATCACCCGCTGCTCGCCCCGCTCGCCCGGCCGTTGCTCAACATCCTCCCCGATCCGCTCATCGTCAGCACCGGCGCGATCCGGATCGTGGCGAAGCGGCGTTCCGGATCGCCGCTGAACGCGCGCTCGATCCGCTCCGTGGAACCGACGCATGCCCGTTGAAGTTCGCGAATATCGCGAAGGAGACGAGACCGCGATCCTCGACCTCTTCGCGCGCTCCTTTCCGCACGCGCCGCGCACGCTCGACCACTTCCGGTGGAAGTACCGGCGGGACCCGTTCGGCAACGAGCGCATCAGCCTCGCGTTCGACGACACGCGCCTCGTCGGCCACTACGCGGGATACGCGGTGCCGTTCCGTGCCTTCGGCAAAGACGTCCTGGCGCACCACATCGGCGACACGATGACCGAGGTATCGGTGCGCCACATCGGCCGCGGTCCGACCGGCGTCCTCGGGCGGACGGCGCTGCACTTTTACGAACGTTTCTGCGAGAACGAGGTCGCGTTCAACTTCGGGTTCAACGTTGCGAACATCCAGAAGTTCTCCTTGCGCTTCCTGCGCAGCGACCGTGTCGAGCCAGTGACCTACCGCGTCGCGAAACCGCTCTCTCCGATCAAGCGCAGCGAGCGCTGGCTGCGCGGTTATTCGCTCGCGCTCGTGCGCGACACGGATGCGGAATGGGACGAGCTGTTCGAGCGGGTCGCCCCGGCATATCGCTTTTGCGTAACGCGCAATGCCGCGTATGTCCGCTGGCGGTATCTACAGTGTCCCGACATTCCGTATGTGGTCGTTGCCATTCGCAAATGGCGCCATCTCGTCGGCTGGATCGTCTTCCGCCTGCGCGAGAACCGGTTGACTTGGGGAGACGCCCTTTTCGACCCGGATTTCGCTGACGCGCCCGAAGTCATTTTGCGACATGTACTTCCGTCGTATCCGGTCGACCTCATCGAAGGATGGTTCCCGCGAAGGCCGCAGTGGTTCGACGAAATCCTGAGCAATCTCGGCTTCGAGACGCGCCCCGAGCCCCAGGACCTATCGCTGATGTGCGTTCCGTTTGCGTGGCCCGAGGTGGCCGGCCGGATGCGCGAAGACCTCTATTACACGTGGGCCGACGGCGACCTGTTTTGAGCCCGGCGCAACTTCTGCAAGGCGCTCTCATCCGTCGTTAGAATGCACCGCACATGAACCTGGGTCACGAACAGCGAAGCAGCAAAACGAGGCGACTGGGCGACGTCGACCGGAAGCGCATCCTCGTCATCGATGACGACCTGCCGCTTCGTGGCATGCTCGCGACCGCGCTGCGCCAGCACGGGTTCCAGGTGCTGCTCGCCGGCGACGGCGCCGAGGGGCAGCGCGCGCTCACCATCCACAACCCGGACGTGGTGCTGCTCGACCTGGCCATGCCGGACGTCAACGGCTGGGATTTCCTGCAGCGCCTGCAGGAGACCGGCCGCCTCGGCAACGTGCCGATCATCGTCCTCTCCGCGCACGTGCGCGTCGAGCCGCAGGCACTGCTGCAGATGGGCGTCGCCGCGATCCTGCCGAAGCCGTTCAACCTTCCCGAGCTCATCGACCTGATCGAGCATCTCGCCGCGTGACGAAGCACGACGTCGCTGAACGGCTCGCCGCGCTCTACGAGCGCCGTCCACTGCAGGGCTACGTGCGCTGGAAAGTGCGCACCGATCCCGCCTACCGCGCCGCGCTGAACGTGCTCCGGAACCGCACCACCCCGCTGCTCGACCTCGGCTGCGGCGTAGGCCTCCTCCCGTTCTTCCTGCGCGAGCACGGCTACACCGCACCCGTCATCGGCATCGATTTCGACGAGCGCAAGCTCGAGCTCGCCCGCAAGGCCGCGCAAAACTATCGCGACGTCGAGTTCCTCTCCGGCGACGCACGGGCGCCGCTCCCCGAGGGCCGTGACGTCGTCCTGCTCGACATCCTCCACTACTTCGATGCCGACTCGCGGCAGCAGATCCTGAGCAACGTCGCCCGGGCCGTGGCACCGGACGGCGTGGTCGTGATCCGCCAGGTGATTCACGACGGCTCCTGGCGCACCCGCTTCACCCGCTTCGTCGACCGCGCCGCGCACATCTTCCGCTGGATGAAAGCGGAGCGCGTCGAGCTCCCGACGCGCGACGAGATCGTGCGTGCGTTCGAAGGATTCGAGGCCGAGGTACGGCCGATGTGGGGACGGATGCCGTACAACAACTACCTGTTCGTGTTCCGCAGATAGGCTCACGCCACCCGCAACTGCTCGTCCTTCGGGATCACGAACTCATACCCTCGCTCTTTCCCCGCCACGATCACGCGCTCCAGCACGCGGAGCGAATGGTCGCGGCCCTGGTGGAGGACGATGATCGCGCCGGGCGTGAGGTTGGGGAGGATGCGGGCGAGGACCTGCTCCGGGTCGCCGATGACGGCGTCGAAGCCGCGGGCGGTCCAGCCGATGAGGCGCATGTTGCGGCGCTTCAGGGCGGGGTGGACGGCCGGGTTCTTGATGCCGACCGGCGCGCGGAACCAGCGCGGCGCTTCGCCGGTGGCGGCCTGGATGGCGCGGTTGCAGAGATCGATCTCCTCGGCCACGCGCCCCGGCAGCGAGCACCAGAAGCTGCCGGCCGGGTGCGTCTGCGAATGATTGGCGAGCGAATGCCCGCGCACCAGGATCGCGCGGATGTGCTCCGGATGCTGCTCCGCCAGGTTGCCTTTCACGAAGAACGTCGCCTTCACCTCATGGTGGTCGAAGAGATCGAGCACCGCGCGCGTGTCCTCGGTCGGGCCATCATCGACGGTCAGCCACAGCTCCTTGCGTGGCGTCTCGAAGCGCGTGAAGACGGGCCCGAGCCACTGCAGGTTCGGACGGAACGTCGGATACAGGATCAGCGCGTGCGACAGAGCGAGCACGCCGACGCCCGCCAGCGGCGCGTGCGGCCAGAGCAGGATCAGCGCGATCGGTGCGATCACGGCAAAGGTCAGGATCACTGCCCGGATGGCACACCCCCCACGGACGTTTCGAGCTGCGAGATCGGGCCGCGCAGGAGACACACGACCACTGCCGCGAGCGCGTTGAGCGCGAGCAGCGTGAAGAACTGCAGGCCGGCGAAACGAACCCACGTCGGCCGCGTCGCGCTGTAGGCGCAGAGAGCGGCGATGGCCGACATCGTCACGATCGAATTCACTTTCACGCCGGGCGTCCGCAGCCGCGTGAGCGCGTTCCACAGCGGCGCGGCTGTCACCCCTGACGTGACGAGCGCCGTCTGAATTCCCAGCATGGACAGCGGAACCGCGACCGTCAGCGCAATCGCAACCGGCCACGACGCGAACAGCGTCCCGGCGATGCAGCAGGCGCCGGTGATCGTCGTCCACACCGCCACGATCCATGCCTCGGCGTTGCTCTGATGCCGGTCGATGCCGAGGATCACGTCGCGTGTCTCCCGCTTCGCGTTGCGGAGGCGCAGGTACGCGTAGAGCCGGAAGAGCGCGAAGTTGTGCCGCGACGGCAGCCACCGCGCCTCGGCATGCCCGCGCACGAACTTCATCGCCCGAGCTCCTGCGAGAACGGCTCGAAGTTGAACCACTGGAACCACATCTTCCGGATCACGCTCTCCAGCTCGCGCGTCCATTCGTCGACCGCCCGCTGAAAGGCCTCGGCGCGGTCGCGCGCGCGCACCACTTCGAACGGCTTGCCGACGACCAGCCGGTAGCGGCGGCGTCCCATGCGGATGATGAACAGCGGATAGATCGGCACACGCGCCGCCATCGCAAGCGCGAACGGTCCTGCCGGCAGCAGCGTGGGCTTGCCGAACAGCGTCGCCGGCAGCGTCGAGATGCCGGGAGTGACGCGGTCGCCCTGGATCGCGACCAGCTCGCCGCGTTGCACGGCGCCGAGGAGGTCGAGCGCGAGCTCGCTCGCGCGGGTGTTGAAATCGACCTGCAGCGTATCGGCGGCCGTCCGCTCGTGGAGCTCTTCCTCGAACTGGCGGGTCTCGGGATCGGTCTCCGGCGCGCGCACCATGACGATCTGGCGCTTCGAGATCTCGGCGAAGAGATGGGCGCCGAGGTCGTAGCTGCCCATGTGCGCGGTGAGGATGATCGCTCCGCCGTGATGGGACTCCAGCTGCTCGAAGTGCTCGATGCCGACGAAATCCCAATCGGGCGTGACGCGCGTCTCCTTGTAGCGGACGTTGTCGGCGATCGTCCAGGCGAAGTTCCAGAGCACGCGCCAGGCGCGGAAGAGGTTCGCCAACGGCGTCGAGCCGGGGAGGATCGCGGTGAGGTTGCTCATCACGCCGCGGCGGCCGGCACCCCAGAGCAGGAAGAGGGTCGACCAGATCGCCATGACGATCGGCTCGGTCCACAGCGGCGCGTTCAGCACGCCGAAGCGGAGGAGCTGACGCCAGAACACACCATGGACGAGAAACCTGCGGAACCAGGACACAGGGCGGGATTCTAACTGCCTACAAACTGATCTCGCCCAGCTCTTTGTCGACCGAGGGAAGCGCCGGACGGAGCAGGCGAAACAGCGCGCTCTTCATCAGCGACTCGTCGCCGGGATAGGTCGGGACGAAGTGCAGCGGAAAGCGCTCGAAGATCTCGCGGTCGCTGCGCTTGCGCCGCTTCTGCACGTCCGCGCGTTTCGCGGCGAGCCGCGACTCGTGCTTCACGATCCAGTCGAAGGCCCGGAACTGCATCGTGGTCAGCGGGTCGTCGATGGCCACCAGGAACGGCCGCCGGGTGATCCTGCGCACGAACTGCAATCGCCGCGACGTCGCGGCGCGCGGCGCGGCAAACGGGCGGCGGAGCTCGTGAGAATCCGCGTTGCGCGTCGTGGCGTAGTGATGCAGCCGGTGCAGGTACGTGAAGAACACCGACGCCCCCGCCTCGGCCAGGTTCTCGTAGTTCTTGATCGCGGTCTGCAGCGCGTTGCGCTCGAACAGCACCCCGCGCTCGAAATCGCCCAGGCGCTTGCTGGTTGTGCTAGACGCATGGCGCACGAGCGCGCGAGGCTCGAACAGCACGCGGTAGCCCGCGATCCAGGTGCGCCAGCCGCAATCGACGTCCTCGAGGTAGGCGAAGTAATCGTCATCGAACGCCCCGAGCTCCATCAGCGGCGCGCGGCGCGAGATCATGTTGCCGCCGCAGGCGAAGAGGAGCTCGTCGCCCGCGTTCGGCTCCTCGCGCGAGCCGACCGGGTAGCGGAAGCCGTTCTGGAACGCGTGGCCGTCGAACGTCAGCAGGCCGCCGATGAAGTCGAGCTTCGTGCCGGTCGGATCGACGATCTTCCCGCCGATCGAGACCACGTCCTCCGGCGCTGCTTCCAGCGCCTGCACGAACGCGGCGAGCCATCCCGGCTCCGGCACCGCGTCGTTGTTGAGGAAGATGACGTTCGTGGCATTCGAGCCCGCGAGAGCGGCCGCGAGACCGCCGGTGAAGCCGCGGTTCTCCGGCAGCGCGAACAGCTTCACGTCCGGATGCCGCGACGCGATGGCGGTCGAGCTGCCGTCGGTCGAGCCATTATCGACGACCGTGATCGACGCGCCTTCGACGTCGCGCAGTTGCGCTTCCACCGCGGCGACGCACTCCAGCGTCTCCGCGCGGTTGTTCCAGTTGACGATGATGATCTCGGTCGTGGTCATGCGCGCAGCCGCCGTTTCAGGCGGTCGAGGATGGATGGGGGACGTTCGGTGATGGCAGGTCGCGATGCGAACGCATCTTTCGTCTTCTCGATGTACGGCTTCCGTGCGAACGCGCGCAGCGGCTCCAGCGTCCGTTCCCACTGATGCTCGCGCACGAAGCGCTGGCTGCCGCTCACCATCCCTTCATAGCGCGCGCGGTCGCGGAACAACCCGCCGATCGCCTCCGCAAAGTCGGCGGTGACGATTCCCGCGTCGTAGCGCGCGAGCAGCTCGTCGGTGACGGGGGCGGAGCTCGTCACGATCGGCAGGCCGCACCAGAGGTAGTCGTAGACGCGCGTGCGCATCGACAAATCGGTCTCGATCGAGCGCGGAAAGGTGAGCAGCGCGATCGCGAAGCGCTCGAAGAACTCCGCCCTTGCGTCGTAAGCAGCCCACGGCTCGAAGCGCACGAACCCGTAGCTCTTCGAACGCGCGTGCTGCATCGCCTCGCCGAGCTTTCCCTGCGGCGTGATGCCGGGATTCGGGTGATGCGTGAACGTGAGCGTCGCGTCGGGAAACGACTCGCGCACGAGCGCAACCGCCTCGATGGCCGCGATCGGGTCGTACCAGTCGTAGATGCCGCCGAAGAGGATGTCGTGGGAGTGGCGCGGCCGGACGTCGACGGTCGGCTGGACGCCGAACGGTGCGATGCCGATCAGCGACTCGAGCCGCGGATCGGCCTCGAACAGCATCGGGTTCAATCGTCCGGCCGCGAGCATCAGTCCGAGGTAGAAGAGGCGCTGCGCTTCCGACGCGCAGAGAAAATAGTCGCCGCGCATCAGCGAGTTCATGAGCGTGAAGTGATCGTGCTGGAACACTTCCGCGCCGCGCTCGGAGTAGTAGTGCAGGTTCTCGATGATGTACGGGTCGTACAGGTCGACCACCGTCGGGATCGCCTTCCCCACGGCGAAGAACGCGTTCGCGACATGTCCCTGCACCACGGCGAGATCACTCGCGTCGCTGATGGCAGCAAACGTTTCGTTGCTGATGTGGGCGCCGCGGACGCCGTCGATCGTGCCGGCGTCGGGGGAGAGGATCGTGACCTCGTGCCCGTCATTGCGCAGCACGCGCGCGATCTCGAGGAAGCGGATCCCGATCCCGGCCGGCTGGCCGTGGCCGAGCGGTTCGGGACAGACGAGCATCGCGCGCGTCGCAGTCGTCAACTAACGCCCCCGCGCCTTCTCGACCATCGTGTGCAGCTTCCAGGTCCTGGAACGATAGATCATCTCGAGCAGGCCATTGAGCCGTGCGATCTCGACGCGCAGCCGTTCGATCTCCGCCGTGGACGCCGCGTTCGAGGTGCGCAGTTCTTCGCGCGCACGTTCGAGCTCGAGCGTGAGTCGCGCAATCTCGGCGATTTTATACGTCAGCTCCGGCACGAGCCCCTGCAGGGCGGTCATGGCGCCTTCGAGCTCGCGCACGCGCAGCATGTAGCCGTTGAGCGTGTTCTGCGTTTCGATCGATTCGCGGAGCGAGCGTGACACGTTCTTTCCCGCATCGGCGGCCGCACCTTTCGCCTCCACGACATCTGAATACAACGCGTTGAGCCGCTTCTTCTGCCGCTCGAACACGTTCGCGAAGACGTCCTCGCCCAGCTGTGTGGCGTGCTTCCTCCACACCTGCAGCTTGGCTTCACGGAACTTCGGCGACCCCTCCGGCGCCGCGAGGACGACCGACGAGCCGCCTTCGAAATGGCGCACTTCGCACGTCACGCGCGGCACGCGGAGAAACGTTCCGCGCTGCGAGAGGCGGATCAGGAAATCCCAATCCTCGAAGAGATCGAACTCCGGATCGAAGCCGCCCAGGGCGAGGAACGTCTCGCGCGCGACGAGGAGGGTCGGCAGCGGGATGTAGTTGTCGACGAGCAGCAGCTCGCGGTCGTAATCCTGCGCGAAGAGGCGCATCCGCGAGTAGGTCTCGTACGCACCACTCTCCGCGGGACGGAGAAACGCCGACACCGCATCGCTGTACCACGCCACGTGAGCCGACCGCGACGCGTTTGCGAGCGTGGCGAGATGTTCGGGGTAGAAGAGATCGTCGTCGTCGAGGAAAGCAACGTAGGCATTCTTCGCCGCGTTCACTCCCGCATTGGCGGCGGCCGAACGTCCGAGCGACGTCTCGTGCTGCACCAGTGTCACGCCCGGGATCTCGGCCGGTGCGCCCCCGTCATTCACGACCACGAGCTCGCACGGATACTCCGTCGCCCGCACCGAGGCGATCGCTTCGCGCAACAGCGCCGGCCTGTCCTTCGTGCGAATGACTACGCTCACCGGCAGCGTCTCGCGCACGATCTCCACCGTCCGCGCCGGCGCCAAACCGGACATCGGCGTCGTCCGCAGCGACGGCAGGTCCACCACAAAGTACGCCTCGGCGAACTTCGTCTCCGGCGGCATGGTCATGGCGCGATAGGCGTTGAGGCCGCGAGCGTAGGAGACGTAATCGCGCACCGCGAGCTGCGACGTGTGCTCCGCGATTGCGGCGTACTTCAGTTCCGCGACGTCGCTGATGTCGACGATCGTGTTCGGCCGGAGCGGCTGGCTCACCTCGTAGAACGCGACGCGCGCGATGGCGAGATCGGCAAACAGCGTCTCGTCGCTCTGGATCGCGGAGATGAATGCGCGTGCGAGGGCGAGGTGATCGGGATGAATCTCGCCGAGGCTCGGCACGAGGATCAGGTCGGGCCGGAACTCGCGGAGCTGCTCGCGGATGCGCGCGCTCGCATCCACGCCGAGACCGCGGTCCGGAAAGCGGAGGAACTGCAGGTCCGCCTCGCCGAGGCGCGCGACGCCGCGGCGCGACTCCTCCTCGCGCGTGGCCGCATCCCCAGCCTCGGCGCCATCCGTCGCGACCACGATGCGCACCGCCCGCCGCTCGCGCAGATGCTGCGCGATCAGCCCTCCGCAGCCGATCACTTCATCGTCGGGATGCGGCGCAAACACGAGCAGCCGCTCGCCGCGGAGCCGGGCCGGCTCGTAGGGAATCGCCTCCGCCTCAATGACCACGGGCGCATTGTAGTGGAGGGGAGAGGGCCGAGGGCTGAGGGCCGAGGGCTGAGGGAGGGGAGGTGGCGTCGGGCGTCAGGCATCTGGGACTTGTCGCGTAAAGGCCCATATGCCTGAAGCCTGACGCCAACCCCCTCGGCCCTCAGCCCTCGGCCCTTATACTTCCGGGCCGATGTCGGAAGAGAGGACGAACGAGGAGCTGGCGCGGCTGAAGGCCGAGCACCGGCAGATCAGCGACTTGCTCGTGCTGATCCAGGAGCTCACCTCGCGCGCCGTCCGGAGCGAATCCGGCGGCGAGCTGTTCTCTCGCGCGTTTCCGACCCTCTGCCGCTGCGTCCCGTTCGACGTCGGCGTGGCGGTGATGCTCGAACAGAACCTCGAGCTCTACATCTCCACGCGCGAAGGGGCGGAGTCGCTCGTCAGCGACCGCCTGGTCGAGAACATCCGGACCACGCTGGAGAAACAGATCCCCCTCTCATTCGCCTCCACCGAGGTGATCGTGCGGTCGGAAGTGCACGACCTGCCGCCGGGTGAAACGTACGGGCTGCAATACGGCACGCACGCGCTGCTCGAACAGCAGCATCGCGCGGCCGGCCTGCTGCTGCTCTACCGGCAGGAGCCCGACTTCACCCCCTCGGAGCGGCAGGTGCTGGCGATCTTTTCGACGCAGGTCTCCATGCTCCTGGACACCATCCGTGCGCGGGAGAAGATCGCCAACCTCGCCGACACCGACGACCTCACCGGCATCTGGAACAAGCGGTACTTCCGCCGGCAGCTGCCGCAGGAGATCGAGCGCGCCCGGACGTTCAACGTGCCCCTCTCGCTGCTCCTGTACGACATCGACGAGTTCAAGCAGATCAACGACAGCTTCGGCCACGTGCTCGGCGACGTGGTCCTGTCGGAGCTGTGCGGCGTGGTGCGCGAATCGCTCCGTCCCACCGACATCGTGGCCCGCTTCGGCGGCGACGAGTTCGCGATCATCCTGCCGCACACCGACGCGCGCGGCGCGACCGCGGTGGCCGAGCGCGTGCTCGCGCACGTCCGCGACCTGATCATCCCCACCGATGAGGAAGGGGCCATCAAGTGCTCGATCTCGATCGGCATCGGCGAGTACCAGCGCGGCGAGTCGGCGAACGACCTCATCCGCCGTGCCGACGAGCGCCTTTACCAGTCGAAGCGCGAAGGCAAAAATCGATACACTGCATAGCACCCGATGCCGAAATACCTGATTGCAAACTGGAAGATGAACCTGCCGCCCGAAGGGATCGAGCGGTACATGACCACCGTCTGCGCGGTCGATCCGCGCGACGTGCGGCTCGTCGTCGCGCCGCCGTTTCCCTTCATGAGCCGCGTCATCCAGTGCGGCGGCGTCTCGGTCGCGGCGCAGAACTGCAGCGACCACGCGTCGGGCGCATTCACCGGGGAGGTGGCGCCGTCGATGCTCCGGGAAGCGGGCGTCGACTACGTGATCCTCGGGCACTCGGAGCGCCGCACGCTGTTCCAAGAGAACGACGCCCTGATCGCGCGGAAGCTGACGCTCGCGATCGAGACTGGCCTCGCGCCGGTGCTCTGCATCGGCGAAGACCTGCGCGTCCGCGACATGGGACAGGTGGCGCAATTCCTGGCCGATCAGCTGAAGGTCGCGGCGGTCGACGGGCTTGCGGAGGCGGAGGAGGTCGTGATCGCCTACGAGCCGATCTGGGCGATCGGCACCGGGCGGAACGCGAGCGGCGAGATGGTCGCCGAGACGCTGCTCGACATCCGGCAGGCGGTCGAGCGCTTCTGGCCCGCGCGCCACCGCAACGTACCGATCCTCTACGGCGGCAGCGTCACCCCCGACAACGTGGCCGACCTCGTCGCAAAGGGCACCATCGACGGCTTCCTGGTCGGCGGAGCGAGCCTCGACTCCCACAAGTTCCTCGCGATCCATGGTGGAATGTGACCGGACTTGACGCCGCGCCCGATTCCGGGAAGAATTCGCGTCCCTGACCCGTTAGGGGGAGGCGCACCGGAGACTTAATGACCGTCCTGCTCATCATTCTGCACATCGTCATCAGCCTGTTCCTGATCCTCGTCGTCCTCGTCCAACAGGGCAAGGGGGCGGATCTCGCGGGCGCGTTCGGCGGTGGCGGCTCGCAGACCGCATTCGGCGCGCGTGGCGCGACGACCCTTCTGCACAAGCTGACGACGGGTTTCTTCGTTGCGTTCGTCCTGACCTCGCTCGCGCTCGGCATCCTTCAAGGCCGTCCGCGCGGCTCCGTCATGGCAGGTGAGACCGCAGCCCCGGCAACGACGACCACGTCCGCGCCCGCTCCGGCAACTCCGGCTCCGGCGACCCCGGCTCCGGCCGCGCCGGCCACCCAGTAGCACGCAGTTCTTTGCAACCCCCGCTGCCCAAGTGGCGGAATTGGTAGACGCGCACGTTTGAGGGGCGTGTGGAGTAATCCGTGCCGGTTCGAGTCCGGCCTTGGGCACCATCACTTGTCAATGCTGAAAAGCTCGCCGGACGGCGAGCTTTTTTGTTGTCGGGTGTCAGGTGTCTGGGGTGTTTCGCCCAGGCGACAAGTCCCAGAGGCCTGACGCCCGACGCCCGAACCACCTTCTGGCATCAGGCGTCAGGCTTCCGGGCTGCTTCGTCCGGGCGACAAGCCCCAGACACCCGACACCTGAAACCCGACACCCAACAGGATCACCTCTCCGCTATCCGCCTGTCATACTCCGCCGCCCGGTCGAGGAACGATTCGATGCTCCTCCCGAGCGACAGCTTCTCGGTCAGCTCCGCGGCCTTGCCGAAGTCGGCGCTCAGGCGTTCGGCCTCGGCGAGGTAGTAGTCGCGCAGGCCTGCTTCGATCTTGAACTCCGGATACTTTTCGGCGAGCGTGCGCATCCACTCTTCGACCTGGCGGCGGCGATCCTTGTCGCCGTTGCCGCTCTTCAGGTCCTCGAGCAGCGCTGTCACGACCCCCGAGAGAATGTTCATGCGCTGCGTCTGCAAAGCTTCGTTCGTCATGGCCGCGAATGCTATCAGCGATGCGGCTACAATGCGCGGCGGCCATGAAAGTGCTGATCGCGAACCGCGGCGAGATCGCCGTGCGCGTCATCCGCGCCTGTCGGGAGCTGGGCTATCCGACGGTCGCCGTCTACTCCGAGCCCGACCGCTCCGCGCTGCACGTCGTCTCCGCCGACCAGGCCATGCCGATCGGCGCCGCCCCCTCGCGTGAGAGCTACCTCCGCATCGACCGCATCCTCGAAGCGGCGAAGAAAAGCGGCGCCGACGCGATTCATCCCGGCTACGGTTTCCTCGCCGAGAATGCGGCGTTCGCACGCGCCTGTCGCGACGCCGGCCTCCTCTTCATCGGCCCGTCGCCCGAGTCGATCGACGCCATGGGCTCGAAGACCGAAAGCCGGCAGCGGATGAAAGCCGCGGGCGTGCCCGTCGTGCCCGGCCTCACCGAACCGGTGAAGTCGTTCGACGAGATCGAGGCATTCGCGCAAGAGTCCGGCTTCCCGATCATGATCAAAGCCAGCGCGGGCGGCGGCGGCAAGGGGATGCGTCTCGTCGAGCGCGCGGAAGATCTCCGCCAGTCGTTCGAGCGCGTCACCAGCGAAGCGGAATCGTTCTTCGGCGACGGCTCCGTCTACGCTGAGAAGTTCATCACCTCGCCGCGACACATCGAGGTGCAGATCCTCGGCGACCAGCATGGCAACATCGTCCACGTCGGCGAGCGCGAATGCACCCTGCAGCGCCGCCACCAGAAGGTGGTCGAAGAGTGCCCTTCGCCCGTCGTCGACGCGGAGCTCCGCGCCCGCCTCGGCGCGATGGCCGTCAAAGCGGCGGCGGCGGTCAACTACTACTCGACCGGCACCATCGAATGCCTGATGGGACCGGACCGCGAGTTCTACTTCCTCGAGATGAACACCCGCCTCCAGGTCGAGCACCCGGTCACCGAGATGGTCTGGGGCGTCGACCTGGTGAAGGAGCAGCTGCGCGTGGCGCAGGGGGAGAAGCTCTCGTTCACGCAGGACGACCTGAGGCCGCTCGGCCACGCCATCGAGTGCCGCATCTACGCCGAGGATCCGGCGCGCAACTTCGCTCCGTCGCCGGGGCTGATCCGCTACATCAACCTGCCGCAGGGGCCCGGCGTGCGCAACGACCAGGGCGTCTACGCCGGTTACACGGTGCCGGTGTACTACGACCCGATGCTGTCGAAGCTGATCGTGCACGGCACGACGCGCGACGAGGCCATCGCGCGCATGCGCCGCGCCCTCGGCGAGTACCGCGTCGAGGGGATCATGACCACGATCCCGTTCTTCACCTTCATCATGGACAACCCCGATTTCATCAGCGCGAACTTCGACACCGGCTACATCGACCGCATCCTGCCGGAGCTCGATCTCGCGCGGCGTCCCGCCTCGGAGCAGCACATCGACGCCGCCATCGCGGCGGCGGCGATCCTCGCGTTCGAGGAATCGCAGAACGTGAAGCTGCCGGAAGACCTCCCGTCGCGCTGGCGCGACACCGGCCGGGTGGAGGGGCTGCGCTCGTGAAGTTCATCGCGCGGGAAAGCGGCAACGACACCGACGTCGAAGTGCACCGCCACGGCACCGGCTACCGCGTGCGCGTGGGCGACCGGTGGATCGAGGCGGATTTCGTCAGCATCGGCCCCTACGTGCGCTCGCTGCGGCTCGACGACGGCCGGCAGTTCTCGGTCGCCCATCACCGCGAGGGGAACACGCACGAGATCTCCCTCGGCGGCTCGACCGTCACCGTCGAAGTCATCGATCCGCTGGCCGCGAAGCGCCGCCGGCGCGACGACGAGATGGGCAGCGGCGGCGTGGTCAAGGCGATGATGCCGGGCCGCGTGGTGCGCGTGCTCGTGGCCAGGGGCGACACCGTGCGCAAAGGCGCCGGGCTGCTCATCCTCGAGGCGATGAAGATGGAGAACGAGATCCAGGCCCCGGCGGACGGCACGGTCGACGAGTTGTTCGTCGAGCCCGGCCAGACCGTGGAGTCGGGAGCGGAGCTGCTGCACATCTCATGAACGTCACGAACGAAGTCACACGCGATCTCTTTCGCCACATGCAGTGGGCGGACGCGGAGATGTGGCGCACGCTGCTCGCCCATCCCTCCGCGCTCGAGGACGAGAAGCTGTTCAAGCTCGTGCAGCACCTGCACGCCGTCCAGCGCGCGTTTCACCTGATGTGGACCGGCGGCGCGATCGATGGTAAGGCGCTGTACGCCAAGAAGGACCCGGCCACGATGGTCGCCGAGGCGCGCGAATGGTACGCGACCGCCGCTGCGTACCTCGACGCCTTCGACGAAGCGCGCAACGGCGAGACGCTGCACATGCCCTGGCTCCCGCACTTCGAGAAGCAGCTCGGCCGCACCCTGCAGCACCCGACCTACGGCGAGACCTTCCTGCAGCTCCCGATGCACAGCGGCTATCACCGCGGCCAGGTGAACCTGCTCCTCCGCCAGCTCGGCGGCGAGCCGGCCAACGTCGACTACATCGCCTGGATCTGGTTCGGGCGACCGGAACCACAGTGGCCATGAGTTTGGAGTGCGGTGACCGCAGTCACCGCTTTCACTCCGGTACGCACGCACCGTGGCTCTCGGGAGGAAAAGCGGTGACTGCGGTCACCGCACTCCAAACCATCTCATGACCCGCATCCGCCTGCGCCGCCTGCGCCTCTCCGACGCTCCCGCCCTCGCGGCGTATCGCTCGCGTCCCGAGGTGGCGCGGTATCAGTCGTGGTCCGACTTTTCACTGGCAGAGGCGGAGGCGCTCACGGCGCATGAGTTCGGGGTGGAAGGGGAGTGGTCGCAGCTCGCGGTGGTGCGCGACAACGACCTGCTCATCGGCGACGTCGGCATCCACTTCGAAGGGGAGCGCGCCGAGATCGGGTTCACGTTCGCCCCTGAATTCCAGCGCCACGGCTACGCCACGGAAGCCGTGCGCGCGGTCATCGACCTGCTGCGCAAGCGCGGCATGCGCGAGGTGATCGGCATCGTCGACGCGCGGAACGTTTCCGCGATCGCACTGTTGCGGCGCCTCGGATTCATCCTGCAGCGCACCGAGACCGCCGAATTCAAAGGCGCGCCGTGCGAGGAGCACGTGTTCGCGCTCACGCTCCGCTCGCCATCCGCCGCCCTATAATCGGGCGCATGTCCTCGAATCCACCCCTCGGTCCGTATCTCGTCGGCGAGCGTGTCGGCAACACCGTCTGGCTCGCGGAGGACACGCGCAGCGGCAAGCAGGTCGCGGTCAAGCTGCTCACCAAGCAACTGCCGAAAGAGCCGGCCAAGCGCGAGGCGCTGATCCGCGAGACCAGGATCTCCGCCGCGCTGTACCACGCGTTCCTCGTCCCGATCGCGGAGATCACGCCGGTCGGCGACAACCTGCTGATGGTCATGGACGTGGTCGACGCGCAGCCGGTCACGCGCAAGCTCGGCGGCGCGCCGCTCGACCGCACGGAGTTCTTCCGCCACGCGCACCAGCTCGCGAGCGTCGTGAAGTACCTTCACATGAAGAACATCCTGCACGGCAACATCGCCGGCGATTCCGTGCTCGTCA
>Ga0190270_10000072_pt1 | contig 45025 bp, 42 predicted proteins | sample Popmic320T_FD_133748 | JGI IMG/M metagenome (GOLD analysis project Ga0190270, IMG submission 133748) | Populus adjacent soil microbial communities from riparian zone of Weber River, Utah, USA - 320 T | ecosystem: Environmental > Terrestrial > Soil > Riparian zone | place: USA: Utah | collected...
TGCGTCACCGCGTGGCCGGCCTCGAACAGCAGCTCGGCCTCGTGCTTCATGACCTCCAACGCCCCGCCCATTCCGGCGTGGTCGTTGTGCAATTGCAGGATTCGCATGATCAGGCCTCGCGCAGCCAAGCCGGCGCGCCGTCGGTCGGCAGCAGCCCCCGCAACCGCTCCAGGTCGTCGGCAAAGACCGGTCGGAGCCGCGCGACCGCCTCCGGCGGAACCCCTCCGGAGCGCAGCGTCAGGCGGCGGACCCGCTCGCGGAAGCGGTAGGTCGTCACGCGCTTCACACCGCGCCGCAGCGCATCGTGCCGAGTCGCCCACTGCAGCGCCTTGTGAACCGACGCCAGCCGAGGCTGACCCGAAATGTTGACCCGCGGCACGTCCTCGGCCTCCCCCTCGGCCGGTGGAACGTCGAGAAACCGCAACACGTCGCGGAGCGTGCCCTCGTAGTCGCTGTCGAGATCGTCGTGGAACCACACACCGAGCCGGTCGGCCGGCACCGCCTTCTGCAACGCCTCGATGGCGTCGGCGTACTTGCTCATCGAGGTGTAGTGCCACAGGTGGTGGTAGTTGTCCGCCTTGCGACGCTCCTCGTCGTCGACGGCCTGCACGAAGTCTCCGTACGGCTCGAAGCCGCGGGCCCGCATGTATTGGTGACTGGAGTACGCCCGGGCGATCGGCTCTCGAAGCAGCACGACGAGCCGCATGTCCGGGTTCATCGCCACGACCTCGGGCAGCGCTCGCTCGTGGTAGTACATCGTCGAAACCGAGCCGTCGCCGAGGGCCAGGAAGTCGTGCTGTTTCGGATAGAGCGCGAGGTAGCTGTCGCGGTCGGTGATCGCGACCTTGTTGATGGTGTGGGCATCGCCCGGTCCGGCGAAGTCCGGGGTCCGGTCGTGCATCGCGAAGTAGTGCGGCTCCTTCGGGTCCGTCACGAACACTCGTGGGTGCGAGCGCAGGCCCTCCGCGAGGCCGGTCGTGCCCGAGCGGGCGGCGCCAACGATCAGAAAATTGGGCACCGCGGTGGCCGTCATCGGCTCCTCGTCCCCTCTCGATGAACGTCGATCGCCTCACGATATGCCGCCTCGAGACGTTCGGCGACCTGACCCGGCGAGAAGAGCTGCTCGGCCCGCTGCCGGCCGGCCGCGCATTCGGCGGCCCACAGATCGGCGTCGTCGATCCGCCTGGTCGCCTGCTCGATGAGGCCGGCCATGTCGCCGAGCTCGACGACGGCCCCGGCCGGCTGGAACGGTCCTCCGAGGATCGTGTCGCTGGCGCCGTTGATCGCGGTCGCGATGACGGGTCGGCCACAGGCCATTGCCTCGGCGATGGCGACGGGAAATCCCTCGTACCTCGACGAGAGCACCATCGCATCACTGGCCCAGAGCCACGGTCGTACGTCCGCGTGCTCACCGACCGCGACGACCGAGTTGCCCCACTGGCTCGGGGCGAGCCGCTGCAGGTCGTCGGTGTCGCCAGGGCCGAGCAGCACCAGCGTCGTGTCCGACGGCCGCGACCGCTCCCACGCCGGCACCAGAAGGTCCTGGGCCTTTTGGTGCGTCAACCGGCCGATGCACAGCAGCACATGCTTGGTGTCCAGGCCGAGCTCGGCGCGAAAGGCCTCGCGACCGGTGGGATCGACCGGGCGAAACCGGCCGATGTCGACGGCCACGCCAAGGACCCGGCCGGGAAGGTCGACGCCGGCCGCCTGGCCCTCGGCGACCTCGTCGTCGCAGTTGGCAACCAGCACGTCGGTGGCCGACGATGCCCGGGCCTCCCAGCGACGCACCGCGTTGCGGACCGAGGGTCGGGTGAAGAGGTCGAACGACCACGAGTGTGGTTGATAGACGATCGGGACGCGGGCGTCGAGTAGCGCCTTGCGAAGCGGAAGCCGACCCAACAGGCCGGCGACGAACGAGTGCAGGTGCACCACGTCGGGCCGTACCTCGCGCAGCGCCCGCCGTAGATCGCGCAGCGCGGACGCCGCTGTCCACGGCCGCCCCCGGTCGATCCGCCACGTGCGATGCTCGACGCCGGAAAACGTCCGCATGCCGGTGGGAGCGAGCACATGAACCCGATGCCCGGCGCGTACTTGCTCGGCCGTGAAATGCTCCAGCAACGTCACGACGCCGCCCCAGTGCACCTCGCTCACGTGCAGGATGCGCAGCCGGTCCATCAGTTCCACTCCGTCGCGAGCCGACCCAGCAGCGGAAGGCCCCACCCGTCCCGTGGCGGGATGCCCCGCGGATCGTCGGCTCGGTCACGTAGGTAGCGCAGGTTGATCTCCAGCAGGTACGCCAGCACGACCGCACGGATCTGCCGAAGCTCGAGCTGGAACGTGTCGAGCAGCCACTCTGTCGCGTCGCGGACCCAGAGGTCCTCGGCCGCCCGGTCGGTGCCATTGGTCATCCGTAGCTGTTGAGCACGGTAGTGGATGCCGTCGAACCCGACGGGCACACCTTCGTCGAAGTGCTCCCAATCCCACAGCAGCACCCGATCGCCGTGCCAGGTCATGTTCCAAGGCACCCAGTCACCGTGCCAGCATCCGATCGGGACGTCGACGTCGCCGAGTCGCGACACGACGGTGTCGACACCGTCGATCAGCTGGTCGCGCTGGGCCGACGACGTCAGCTCCCATGCGCCGGGAATCCAGCGCTGGCAGGCCGCCGACTCGCCGAGGGCGTGCGAGCCGTTGTCGGCCGCGAGCGCCAGGGCCCGCATCGACGCCGTCGGCGGTTTGGTCCGCGGCGTGGCGGACTTGTCGCCGATCAGGGGCGACAGCGCGAGCAGCTCCAGCCCGCGCCAGCAGCCGTGATGCATGACCTCGGGCCACTCGACGAGCCGCGGTCCGAGCTCGGCGACCCTGCGGAGGTTGTCGCGCTCTCGACGCAACGCCTCGGCGCCGGTCGGACTCGCGGCAGACTTGACGAACGCCAACGTGTCGCCAGCGGCATCGAGCGGCCGCAGGACGACCGAGCGGTTCCACCGTCGGCGGCCGAGCCGGACGACCAAGGCGCTCGACGTGCCGAGGATTCGGTGCAGCTCGACCTCGATCGAGTCGGACTCGTCGGCATCGGACACGCGCAGTCGGGACAACGGGAGTCGGGCGAGCAGCTTTCGCCGATGCAACGACGCGAGAGCACGCAAGAGCCGCGGGCTGCGCTGGCCGTGGTCATCACGCAGCAGGGTGCCGGCCGCCGACGGACTGGCGGCCGGAAGCAGCAGCCACGGTCGGTTGACCGAGGGCAAGACGAGCCAGTCGCGCGCCCCCTCCGCAGCGCCGGGAGTCCGCCGAGTCAGGTCGATCCGGGCCGGCTCCGGCCAGAGTCGTCGAGCGACTCCGAACAGGTCCTCGGGATTGGAAGCGTTCATGGCGCCGCCAGTTTGCGTCGAGGAATCAGAGCGGCGCTCATAAATCGTCGTGGAGCGCCGCGAGCGCCGGCGGGTCGTCGCTCGGGCAACCACGCTCCCAGATCGCCGCCCAGTCGAGCCCGCGTCGTTCGTCTTGGCTACGCAGTGCGGTCAGGGTCGCCAGTCGGCTGGCGCGGTGCATCGTACGCAGCTGGTTGAGTTGGGCCGGGCCACAGCTTGCCAGGGCCTCGTCCATGCTCTCCGCCGCCACTTTTCGCGTCATCCGCGCCCGCATCTTCCGGAGTCGGTCGGTTCCGACCGTACGCCGAATCCACGGATAGGCGCCGCTGCGCTTGGCGAATCGCCGGGCCCACTTGATGGAGCCGTGCCGGAACTCGACCACCTCGTTGCGATGCGCGTCGGCGTGGTCCGATCCCTCGGCCGGCGGAGGCGGCAGACCCAAGCTGCCGCACACCAACGCGGCCACCGCGTGAGGGTCGCGGGTGACGAGGTCGAACGGCACCAGAAGCACCTGCTCCGGCGGGAAGTGCTCCGCCAGTACGGCGATCCAGTGGTCGTACTCGCTCGTCCCCAGGTAGACGGGGTTGCTCGAGAGCCCCTCGCCGAAGGTCTGGGCCGCCTCGATCCCGAAGTAGTCGCGATGCAGCTGGTAGTGCGAGAGCGTCCGGGCGAGTGGATCACGCACCGCGTAGAGGACGAACGCGTGCGGCGCCATCGACCGAAGGCGCGGGATCGCGTCCGGAAAATGCGGATACGTGTAGGACGTGCTGGCGTCCAGCCGCAGCCGGCCCTCGCCGCGCGGCGCATAGAGGTCGTCATACCATTCCAGGCCCCGTTCGTGCTCGCGACTGAAGAAGTTCGGCTCCTTCACGGCGCACGGATCGACGTCGGGGTGTCTGCCGAGGACGGCCGCGAGGTACGACGTACCGCTGCGTGCCGCTCCGGCGATCACGAGGTCAGGGCCATACCCCGCCGACGATCCCATCAACGGACTCCTCCCAAGACCTGGCACTACCCGAGCAGGCCTGATGAGACATGGCATCTGGGCTCCGCGATTCGCACGCTACCTCAGGACGAGCCCGTTGCGGACCGGGCAATTCATAACGACCTGGCATCGACAGTGACACTCCGTATTTCGTACCCGGTCCGCGGACTCCTTCGTGCCATCGGGGTTCTATTCGCATGGAGAGAGTCGGTGCCCAAGATGCTGCGTTTGTCGTCGTTCCTCGGCCTCGTGGCCGGTGGTGCCAGCCTCGTCGCGGGACTGACCGTTCCAGCATCCGGGAGCGTGCCGCATCCCGGTGTGGTCTCCGAGGATGCCGCCAACGGGACGCCGCAACTGGTGGCCACCGGCGCGGTCGGCCAGCCCCGGACCGACGCGTTGACCCAGCTCGACGACACTGTGTATGCCGGCGGGTGGTTCGACCGGGCCAGCCAGGGCGGGAACACCTACGACCGGCACAACATCGTCGCCTTCGACGCCGACTCCGGGGCGGTCCGGTCCTTCAATCCGACGTTGACCGGACGGGTCTGGGCCTTGGCGTCCGACGGCGACTCGATCTACATCGGCGGCAAGTTCGGCCGCACCAACGGGATATCGCGGCCCAACCTGGTCAAGGTCGATGCGACGACCGGAGCCGTCGACACGGCGTTCAATGCCCGCATCACGGGGGGTCGCGTCAATGCCCTGGTCGTGGCCAACGGGCGGCTGTACGTCGGCGGTGCGTTCACCAAGAAGCTGATCGCCGTCAACCTCGACACCGGTGCCGACACGGGCACGTTCGATCTGGCCATCACCGATCAGCTGCCGAACTCGTGGGGCACGGTGGCTGTCTATGCGATGGCGATCAACCGCGCCGGCACGCAGCTGGTTGCCACGGGCGACTTCCGCACCGTCGCCGGCCAGCCTCGGAGCCGGCTGTTCGTGGCCAACCTCGGAGCGACGGCCACGCTGAGCAGCTGGTACTACGAAGGCTTCACCCGGCCCTGCAGCTCGACCAACCCGCGTCGGATCGCCTACCTCCAAGGCGTCGACTTCTCGCCCGACGGCAGCTACTTCGTCGTCGTCGCCACCGGGCAGATCTCGCGTACGGCCGACCTCGGCGAAACCGTGTGTGACGGCGCCGGACGGTTCGACCTGGACGACGACAGCCAGCCGGCCTGGATCAACTACACCGGCGGCGACAGCCTGTGGTCCGTGGCGGCTACCGGCCCCGCCGTCTACGTCCAAGGCCACCACACTTATCTCGACAACGAGGGCGGCTGGCAGAACCACCCGATTCCCACGGCCGTCGTCCGGCGGGGCATCGGCGCCATCAACCCGACGACCGGTCGCGCCCTCGCTTGGAACCCGAGCAAGCCGGCATCGGTCGGCGGCAAGGCGTTCCTCGCGACCCAGGACGGGTTGTGGGTCGGCAGCGACAGCCAACTCTTCAACGGCGATCCGCACCGCGGCATCGCGTTCTGCCCACTCCCCTAGCCTGCCCACACCCACACCTAGCGCCGAGATTGCGGCCGTCTCAGTGGGAGGCGAGGAACTCGCGGAGCCGGAGCGCGACCGGCTTCGGGGTGAGCCCGAGCGTGAACAGCCCGAAGTTGTTGTTCTCGACCGAGCTGTTGGTCTCATTGCGCGCCGAGTACCACGCGACCCGGTCGACGTACGGGTAGTGGCGGTGGGTCAGCCGGAGGAACTGCACGGCATAGCGCGCCTGCTGCTCGTAGGTGACCCCCCGCTCCCACGACGGTGTGCTCGGCGTATTCGGATGACTCGACCAGCCCCACTCGGTGAACCACACTCGCGTCGCCAGATCGTCGTGCTGCCGCATCACAGCCCGCACCTGGTCGATATTGCGCCACCACCACCGGTCGTCCGAGCGGGCTTGGGTGGTCGGTGCGTACTCCCCGTTGTAGGGATGGACGGCGAGCACGTCGAAGCAGTCCTTCGCGCCCTGCTCGTACGCCTCGCCGATGAACTCTGCGTCGACACCGGACGTACCGCCGAACAACACCTTCGTCGTCGAGTCGCCGGCACGTACGGCGGGGTACGCGGCGCACAGCAGCCGGACGTATTCGGGCACGGTCGTGTGCAGGAAGTTCGTGTTGTTCGGCTCGTTGAAGATCTCCCACGACATCACCCTGTGGCGGTAGCGATGCGCGAGCCACCGAATCGCCTTCGCGTAGGTCGCCGGATCGTTGGGCAGGTAGGTGGGACCGCGGCCGCCGTTGGCCCACTTGGGGGTCTGGCCGAGGGTCACCGACACCTCCAAGCCGCGTCGGACCGCCTGGTTGATCACCCGATCGGCCTTCGGCACGCCCCAGCCCATGCTCCAGCCGGGATCACTGGCAGTCGGCCGGTTGGGCTGCACCGTCGCCCACGGGACGCCGATCCGGACCCACCGGACGCCGGTCGCGACCAGCTTGTCCAGCAACTCGGCGCGCTGCGGCCACGTCATGTCCCACATGCCGTGATAGACGACGCCGAACTGCGGCCACGGCCGGCCGGCGGACTGATCGTCGGATGGGTCGGCATCCCCGTGGTCGGCGTGGGACGTGCGGTCCGAGCCCTTCGTCTTGTCGCCGGGTCCCTGATCGCGGACACTCGACGGCCGCTCGGTCGCAGGACTCTTGTCGGCTTCGTCGTCTGCGCGCTGACCCGCGCCGTCCGACGGCCGGTCTGCTCCGGCACCCCCGCCGTTGCCCGAGGTCGACTCCTTGTCTTCGCAGCCGACTGCGATCGTCGCCACCAACAGCACGCCCGCCGCGGTCGCGAGCAGGCGGCGAATCCTCGAACTTGCTGATGGCAGGCCCATGCGAAGGCAGCGTAAGGGTTTTCCGAGTTGCCTAACACCCCGCGAATGGGGCTATTAAGCATAGATCGGACGCGCGGACCTCAGCTAATGGTGCGTCGTACGAGTCCGAGCCGCGGCCGCAGTGTGGGCTCGGTGCGCAGGCCCAGCCGTACCTTGGCCAGCCGCCACATCGCGAAGTACATCGCGATCGTCACGACCGCGGCCGCGGCTCCCAGGCCGTTGAGGCCCCAGATCATCGCGGCGGCGACGCCGACTCCGATCCGGATCACACAAGCCACGACCTGCACCGCGGCGACCGACCCCTCGTGGTGCGACATCGTCAGGGCGGTGCCGCACAGGCCGCTCGCGACGTTGGCCATGCTGCCGACGGTGAGGGCGAACAGGACGGTCGCTCCTCCGGTGAAGCCGGCGCCGTAAACCACGTCGAGGAGTGGCCCCGGCACGGTCAGCATCGGCACCCACGCCACCGCGGTCACAACCGCGGCCAAGGTACCGCCAGTACGCAGCAGGCGCTCCAGCTTCTGCATGTCGCCGCTCGCCAACATCCGCGCGCACACGGGCGCGAAGACGATCTGGATGGACGTCAGGGGCACCGCGAGCAGCAAGGCCAGCCGCTGGGCGGCGCTGAACATCGACGTGTCGAGGCTCGACAGCAGCACGCCGGCGATCCAGATCTCGACGGTGGCGTTGAGGTAGGCGGCGACCTGATTAGTAGCGAACCGCCAGTCGCGACGCAGCACCAGGCCGAAGTCGGAGAAGACGTGCCCACTGGGCCGGACGTGACGCCACCGCCGCGTGACCCGCCGCGCCGCCCCGAGCACCGGCAGCGCGAAGCCCAGGGCGACCACGGCCATCGCCACGCCCAGGCCGGCGTCGGGCCACCACTTATAGACGCTGTAAAGCCCGATCGCCTGGAGGGAGGCCACCAGAGCACCGCCGGAGCGCCCCTCCAGCAGGCTCGCGAAGCGGACGTCGCCGAAGCCGCGCAGGTAGTTGGCCCACAGCTTCTGCTGACCTCCGAGAAGCACCATGAGGGTCATGCCGCCGGCCATCAGCAAGCGGGTCGACGTCGCATAGTCGTTGGCCAGTGCGAACGTGATGGCTCCGCTCACCACGCTGGCGACCGGAAGCGCCAAGACGAGGACCGCGCGGACACCGCGACGCAGCGCGAGCATGCCCTCGTCGTCGTGTTCGGCCATCCGCGCTGCCTCGCGCAGTCCGGCGCGGTGGACGCCCATGAGCCCGATCTGACCGGCCACGGTCGAGGTCGTCATGGCGACGACGAAGTAGCCGAACAGACTCGGGCTGAGCAGCCGGCTGGCCGACGCGTTCAGCAGCAGATAGCCGCCGATCGCGACACCGTACGAGATCGCGAACCAGATCAAGGCGCTCAGGACCGACACGTACCGCTGTCGTCGATGCCGCCCGTTGGGTTGCACCGGCGCGATCCGGGAGCCGCCGACGCGTCGCCCCTCCTTAGCCATGGGCCGCCTTCGCGTCGGAGCGTTCGTCGACCTCCGGCGCGGGCGGCGCGGCGGCGAGCGTCTGCCGATAGGCCATCGCACCCGCGACGAAGCCGAGCAGCACCCACTCGATCGGCGGGATGAGCCCGCCACCGGCGGTGAGCAGCCGGACGACCGGCAGCGCCATCGCCGCGGTCACCGGCACCATCCACGCTGGTTCGGTTCCGATCCGGACAATCAGCGACGCCCACAGCCCGATCAAGACGAGCAGCACGACCAAGGCCGCCAGCGCGCCGAACACTCCCGTACGCAGCCAGGTATCGAGAACGAAGTTGTGCGAGCTCTCACCGGCGGTCTCGACACCGCCGGTGAAGAAGTGGTCGGCGATGTTGTTGTAGGCGAGGTCGTAAAGGCCTTCACGTGCCTCGTAGGACGAGGTGTCCTCGGTGAAGCGGACCCACAGCACGGACGCGAACCCGGACGCCAACGCCAGCATGAAGGTGGCGACTGCCGTGTAGGCCAGGACCACCTGCCGGCCGCTGAGCCGGAACGTCACCGCCGATCGCAAGAAGCCGATCAACGGCCAGGCCAGAGCCGCCACCAGGATCGACCGGCTCATCGAGACGAGCAGCAGCAGCGTGCAGACGACCAACGATGCGTGGAACAAGAAGCGCGGACCGGACCTGGTGAAGGGGCGTAGCCGACTCGCCCAAGCCGCGACGTACATCGACGCGAGCACCGCACCGAAGACCTCGTGCCGGATGTTGCCGCGCACGGTCTCCTCGTCGAAGCCAAACCCGGTGAAGGCGGACCGGAACACCTCCTTTTGCAGCAACTCGGGATTGGCAGTCGCGATCGTCTGGCTGAACACCTGCGCCGGGTTTACCCCGTTGGCGAGCATCGAGTACGTCAGCCCGAGGATGACCGACGCGCCGGCGGCGGCAGCCGTCCATCGAAGAGCCTCGAGCAGTCGCGGTTCGGTACCGCACGCCGCCCGATAGATCACAGTACCGACGGCCACGAACACACCGAGATAGATCGCCTGCTGGACCGGGCCGAACGGCTGCTCACCGTGAAAGATGCTCGTCGCAAGCCAGATCAGGAGGATGCAGACGTTCGCGGCGATGAATGGCATCGCGATCCTGAGCACCGGACCGTGCGCGCGGACGCGATAGCGTGCGAGAACAGCCGCGGCGAAGGCCAAGAGCGCCAGTTGGTGGAGGCGCCCGATCCCCAGTGGGGTGTTGCCGACGACGAACCACTGCAAAGGGAGAGCGGCGAACATCGCCAGCACTGGCCATCGCACCGAGTGCCTCCCCGTGTCGAGGACAGAATCGAACAGCCTGCCGGCCGATCGTGCCGTGCGGTCGAAGCCCCGACTGTTCATCACGTATTGTTCATGACCCGGGCAGCCGCGCCAAGCGATCGCCGACCAGAGGGGACTTGCTCGGGAGAAATCCGATGGACCAAGACCTCATCAGACTCCAAGACCACCTCGCCGTCTTCCGGCGCCGGTGGCGCCTGATCGCGATGTGCGTCGTGCTCGCGATCGGAGCGAGTCTGGCCCTGACGCTCTCCCAGACCAAGATGTATAGCGGCACAGCGACCCTGCTGCTGCAGCCCCAGCAGTCGCTCGACACCATGACGACCAACAACACCAGCGGTGTGGTCATGGAGCCTGAGGAGGTCGCCACCCAGGCCGACGTGATCGCCTCGGTCCAGGTCGCCGAGCGCGTGGTCGACGATCTGGGGCTCGACGTCTCCGAGCCGCAGGACCTTCTCGACGACATCACGGTCACGGTCGTCGAGGACAAGCGGGTAGTCGAGGTGTCGGCGCTGGAGGCCAAGCCGCAGCTCGCGGCCGACGTCGCCAACTCGTTCGCCGAGCAATACATCGACTACGTCGAGGAGCGGTCGACCGACTACGCCGCGACGGTCCAGGATCAGATCAACGACACTCTCGAGACGATCGACCTGCAGTTGGAAAACGTCGACACCCTGCTCGACGACGCGACGGGCCCCGAGCGGCAGGAGCTCCAGGCTCGTAAGGACGGGCTGCAATTCGAACAAAGCAACCTCGAGACCCAACTCACGTCGCTCGCGGCGAGCCAGGCGACTCCGCTGCCGGGCGGCGAGGTCCTGTTGCAGGCCGAGGAGCCCACGAGCCCGGCCGAGCCGAAGCCGGTCCGGTCGGTCCTCCTCGGCCTCGTCCTCGGTCTTCTGGTGGGCGTCGGCCTCGCCTACGTACGTGACCGCCTCGACGACGCGGTGCGCGACGAGCAGCGTTTGCGTTCGGCGATCGGCGGTCGCCCGATCCTCGGCTCGATTCCCAACTCCGACACCGAGGCGTCCGGCCGGGTCGGCACCTTGATCGCGCCGCAGTCGCCACTCAGCGAGGCCTACCGCGCCCTCAACACCAACACCCGGTTCCTTCTCGCGGCAGGCAGCAAACGCGACGCCGACCGCGGTGCGGTCATGCTCGTGACGTCGGCCGGGCCGGGCGAAGGCAAGACGTCGGTCGCGACCAACCTCGCCGTCGCCGCCGCGCGAATCGGCCTGCGAGTCGTCGTCGTCGACGCCGACCTGCGCCGACCGGCCGCGGCCGAACGCTTCGGGCTCGATGTTCCGGTCGGGTTGTCCGACCTGCTGGCGGCCGGCGGCCCCGCGTACCCGCATCTGCACGAGGTGGGTCTCGACGACCTGCGGGTGCTCGCGTCCGGCAGCATCCCGCCCAACCCGGCCGAGCTGCTCGCGTCGCCACTGATGGCCGGCATCGTCGACGACCTCGCCCGACACGTCGACCTGGTCATCATTGACAGCGCACCAGTGCTTCGGGTCGCCGACAGCTTGGAGCTGATCGATCAGGCCGACCTGCTGCTGCTGGTCGCCCGCCGCAAGGTGTCGCGCATGCACAGCCTCTCGGCGGCGGCCGAGCGGATCCGCCAGGTCGGCGGCAACCTGTCGGGATGCGTCTTCAACGGCGTCGACGCCCGCGATACGAGCTACGGCTACGGCTATCCGCCGCGGCCTGGTGACAAGGTCCGCGGGGGCCGACGGGCCCAACGAGGCGATTCGGTCGACGAGCAGGTCGCGGCCAGCGCGCGGCGATCGGCCTCGAGCTAGGCGTCGAACGGCGCCGGGCCGAACAGGTGCTGACCGACGCGTGAGATCCGGTCGTTCAGCTCGTCCAGGATCGCAACCGCGATCTCGACCCGACGCCCCGCAGGATCAAGGATGTCCTCCGGACGGTCACCCTTCGGCACGAGCGGCCGGACCCGACGCAGGTAATCGTCGATGTCGTCGGCGCCGTCCCACGCCGGATCCCACTGCGGCGCGGAGACGAGACGGTCGAGTTCGCGCAACGTGTACGTTCGCCCGACGGCCGTCGTCTCGATCCGGTTGACCGTGTGCCGATGGCTCTCGGTCATGGTGACGACAAGGCGGCTCGTCTCGACCTCGTCCGCATCGAGCGGGCGGGACAGGTAGCCGTCGAGACTCAGCTCGTAGCGCTGGACCGCCGCGGCCATCGTCGACAGCACGGGCGATCCGTCGTCCGCGTGCACGCCGGCGCTGCGGATGACCAGGCCGTTGTCGACCCCCAGGCGCGCCTCCGCCTCGCGCCGAAACAGCAGCTCGGCGGCTGGGCTGCGCGCCTGGTTGGCCGTACACACGACCAGGATGTCGACGGCGAAGCTCGGAGCAGATGCGGGCATGTTCAGAACCCTAAGCTAACGGCATGAACGCGATGCCGCGGTGATATTCACCGCCGATTCGGTTGCCGTCACGGCCGAGCCACAAACCGGACGAAGTGACGAGGAAATCGAAGCCGCCGACATTGTTGGCCATGACCGGGTTCCACGGCAGCGCCAGCCCCGTGTCCGGATTGATCGCGCCGCCACCAGGACGCTCCACTGCTCCTGGTCCGGCTGAGTCGCGCCCAAACTTGTTGTTGAGCCACCGACTGTGGCCCTGGACGTAGACCGCGGCGCCAGTAGCCACAACCGAGTGCAGCGTGTCGCCGCCGGTGTAGTTGATCCACGTCGGCTTGGTCGGCGACATGATGTTGGTTTCGAACCGCGCCGCGGCGTCGCAGACCATCGTTTCGAGCTCCGCGGTCGTCGACGGTACGAAGCCCGTCGAGGCGAAGACGAAGTAGCTCCCGTCGGGCGAGAAGTCGACGTCCTCCAAGTACGACTGGCGGCTCGCCGTGTTGGTCGAGCACTTGGTGGCGAACGGTGGGTACCTCCAAGGACTCAGCGTCGCCGACGTTCCTCCCAGGTTGAGCATGAACGCCCGGACCCGCTGCGACCCGTCAACCTGGGTGAAGTTGCCGACCGCGACCAGGTGCGTCTGCGACGGGTCGACCGCGAACTTGAAGACGTTGGTGTTCTCGTTGGTCAGCGGCACCGAGCCGGTGATCGAGGTCGTGATGTAGGTCGTGCCGTTGCCCGTGGTCGTGTTCAGCGCGATCAGCTTGCGGGGGAAGCTACCCGCGACGACCAGGCGGCCCCTGACCATGTGCATCTCGGTGACTCTGCCCGTGTTGAACGGCGAGTCGAAGTCCGGATCCAAGTTGCCCGTCATCGGATTGAGCTTCGCCAAGCCGCGTTGCGGAACGCCATTGACCGTGGTGAAGTCGCCGCCGATGAATACTGCACCGGGAGTTGTCACGATCGACCAGACCGGACCGTTCACATTCGGTGCGAACGAGCTGATGTTGCCGGTCGGAATGTCGAAGGAGAAGAGGTGGTCACGCCCGACCGTGGTCTGGCGCCGCCGATCCTCGATGTTGTGGAATATGCCGCCGACGTACATCGTGTTGTCGATCTCGCCGTAGGCGAGCACGCGAGGACGTACCCCGGTGTTGTCGGCGGCCAGGTGCGGCGTGAGATTCGACGGATCGGTGCTGACAACGGTGGGATGGGCCGGGTTCTGGGCCTCCGCCAGACCGGGAATGGTCGCGAGAAGACAAATGGCCGCGGCCCCAGCCGTTGCTGCGATACGGGATGTCGTCACTAGGGCACTCCAGGCGAGCAGCAGGAATAAGTGCGCCCTCAGGAGGCCCCGTTCCCCGGGCTTGATACGTCGTCAGGATAACGGCATGAATGCGATTCCGCGGTGATATTCGCCGCCGATGCGCTTACCGTCACGGCCAATCCATAATCCGTCATGAGTGGCAAGAAACGCGTATCCACCGACTTGGTTAGGCATGACCGGATTCCACGCCAATGCCTTGCCTGTCACCGGGTTGATCGCCCCACCGCCGCGCCGATCGACGGCGCCTGGGCCGGCCGAGTCGCTCCCGTACGGATTGTCGAGCCAGCGGCTGTGGCCCTGGACGTAGACGGCCGCCCCGGTGATCGCGACCGAGTGCAGGGTGTCGCCACCGGTGTAGTTGATCCACGTCGGCTTGGTCGGGGCCATGACGTCGGTCTCGAACCGTGCCGCCGCATCGCACACCATCGTGCCGATGTCGTCGGACGTCGGCACGACGTAACCGGTCGCCACGACGACGAAGTAGTTGCCGTTGGGAGCGAAGTCGACGTCTTGGAGGTAGGCCTGCTTCGAGGGCGCATCGGTGCGGCACTTGCGACCGAACGGTCCGTATCGCCACGACTTCAGGGTTGCCGACGTCGATCCGAGCTTGAGCATGACGGCGCGGGCGCGTTTCTTACCTTCGACATGGGTGAAGTTGCCGACGGCGACCAGCCGGCGCCCCGACGGGTCGACCGCGAACCGGAACACTCCCGCTCGCGCTGAACTGCCGGGGAGCGCTCCGCGGATCGACAGGTGTACGTAGCGGGTCACCGAGCCGGTGTCAGGTCGCAGAGCGACCAGCTTGCGGGGGAACGTGCCGCCGGCGATCAGTCGACCGTCGACCAGCGCCAGGTCGGTCACCCGGCCCTCGTCGAATGGCGACCGGAAGCTGCGGACCACCGCACCCGTCCGACGGTTGAGCTTGGCCAGACCGTTTCGCGGCACACCGTTGACCTTCGTGAACGCGCCGCCGACATAAACGGCCTTACGCGTGACCCGAATCGCCCAAACCGGCCCGTTGACCTTGGGTCTGAAGTGCCTGAACGCGCCGGTGTCCGCATCGAACGCCATCAGGTTGCGACGCTTCTTGGTGAACCGGAGCTTCGGGCTCGCGACCTTATGGAAGATGCCGCCGGCATAGACGATGCCCTTTCGGCTGGCGAGGGAGAGCACCCTGGGTTGTCCGCCGTTGTCGTCGGCGACCAGATGCGGCGTCGTGTCGGCCGGGTTGGCGTCGACGACGCGCGGCTGGCGGGTCTGCGCATCGGCAGCGGCACAGAGGCCGGCGACCAGACCAAGGATTGCGACAGCGGACAGGGCGAATCGGTGTGCCCTCACAGACCTCTCCAAGAGCCGAAATGTGCGGAACCGAGTTCCGCCCGAGAGATGCGAACAGCGACCGAGTATAGGGGTGGCGAGGCGCACCGGTCAGGCGGGTGTCAGGACGCGTTCCGACCCGAACTCCGAACCGGTATGAATCGGGTGAATCATGACAACCGACAGCATCAATCGAGACTCGCGGAGAACTATCGTCCGGCTATAGGGCGATAAGGCACCGGTGGATTTACCAATCGAATTTTCGATCGAGTGCGTCGAAAAGCGCCAGATTAAAAGGCTCGTAATAGTCCCGGAGACGGGCCTTGGTCTCCGAGCTGATCGGTGGATAACCGCGACGTTCGTTGCGCGGCCGAAGCGTCAATTGCCGCACCGGCAGGCCGAGGAAGCGCTGGATCGTCTCGAACGTCTCCTGCGGCTCGCGAAAAAGGTCCTCGGCGGCAAGCACCAGCAACTCGCCGTCGCCGTAGCGGCGCAACCACGGCTCGAGATGCTCGAGATAACGACCGCGGGCCAGGTAGGCGTGGTGGTCGTGGTCGTAGGAGTAGTAGCCGGGATCGCGCATCAGGTCCGGCGTCACGCCTCGGAGGCGCTCCTCCTCGGCGTCGATCGCCGCCTCGAACGTCGGCAGCTCCTCGTGGCCGGTCGCGACGCGGTCCCAGTAGTTGGAGTAGGCCCGCGAGACCGGCTCGCGCAGCAGGGCGATCAACCGTACGCCGGGCAGTGTCTCGCCCACCCGCTCCGGCGCCGCCGGATGGAACATGTAGTAAGGCGACGCCTCGCCGACCAGGGGGCGCCGACCGGTTCGACGCTCTCGTAGCGCGAGGTTCGTCCGAGTCGGGAAATGCGCGCGGTACCACGCCTGGCCCCGGGCGTAGTTGATGTCGAAGTAGTGCGGGCTCTTGCGCCGCTGGAACGGCGGATACATCCGGACCACATCCGGATGTTCGACCAACCAGTTCATCACCGATGTGGTGCCGCCCTTCTTGCAGCCGATGATCAAGAAGTCGGGCAGCACACGGGCGGAGGCGGTCACGCGACCAGAAGCATGCACGACACTCTTCGCGACATCGACGGCTCGCGTCGGCAATCGATCCCGAATGCCCTGGACGCTCGCGGATCGGTCCATCCCACCGATCGGGGTGGTTTCAGCAGGCACCGTCTCGCCTGACGACCGCGCCGAACGTACGCGCGGCGATCGACAGCTCGCCGGAGATCGTGACGTTGTCGACGTAGTCGAGGTCGAGCCGAACCGCTTCGTTCCAACCGAGTCGCGACCGTCCGCTCACCTGCCAGAGTCCGGTCATGCCGGGCTTGACCGTCAGCCGACGCCGGATCCAGTCGTCGTAGTCGTCGGTCTCGGTCGGCAGCGCCGGACGCGGTCCGATCAGGGACATGTCGCCCTTGAGGACGTTGAAGAGCTGGGGCAACTCGTCAAGCGACGTTGCCCGCAGCACCCGGCCGACCCGGGTGACACGCGGGTCGTTGCGAAGCTTGAACAGTGGGCCGGCACCCTCGTTGAGGTCGACCAGCTCGGCCTGGCGGGCCGCTGCGTCGACCGCCATCGTCCGCAGCTTGTACATCGTGAACGTCGAGCCGCCCTGACCGGCACGGGCCTGGCGGAAGATGCCAGGCCCCGACGAATCCCGTCGCACGATCAGCCACAAGACGCCGAGCAAGGGGGCGACGATCACGATCAGCGCGGCCGCCGCGATCCGGTCGAAGACCCACTTCAGGGCGGCAAGCGGCGCCGACGGCCGAGTCGGACGCACCGACAGCAGCAGGCGTCGACCGAGCAACCGAGGCACGATGCGCGTGGGCACCGCCCCATGCACCTCGGCGGCGACCGTGAGCTCCACGTCCGAGTCCTCGAGCGCCCAGCTGAGGCGTCGCACGTCGTAGGCCGTCAGCACCGGCCCCGGAGCGACGACAACCTGGTCGACACCCATCCGGCGGGCCACGCTCGGCACGTCCGCGAGGCCGCCGACGACCGAGATGTCCATGATCGAGTCGGCCAACGGTGCGCCGTCGTCGTCGGTCTCGGCGAGGCACACGCCGGCGATCCGAACGTTGGTTTGCGGACCCCATTGGCTCACCAGATGCGAGACGGCCACCCGATCGCCGACCAGCAGGGTCACGCTGTGGGTCTTGCTTCGACTGCGGAACCAGCGCACGGCGAGACAACTCGCGAGGATCGACCCCACCACGGCGGCGGTCGCCCGCAGGCTGGTCGCCGGCGTCGCGTTGATCGTCGCGCTCGCCAGCAGCCCCAGGCCACCCGCGTACGAGGCCAGCCGCAGCGGCTGCAGTGAGCGCAGCCGTTCGTAGGTCGGAAGCATCGCCACCTGCATCACGAAGGCCAGCAACACCATCGTGACGGTCAGGCGGCCCCAGTCACCCAATGCCGGAACGGCAGTGGCGGTGCCGATCGCGGCCACGGCCATGACGACGAACTCGCACACCAACGCCAGCGGACGCCACACAGTTCGCTCGGATCTCGATCCGGGGACCGCGCGAGTGAAAACGCCCGCCAGGCTATTGCGATCCGCATCCTCCCGAGCACTTATCGTGCCTTGGGTCATAAAGCGGCTCCGTGAAACCCCGTGTGCATCAATGTCTCCCGAAACCCCTGTGCTGGTGGCGGACCCGAGCGACGAACATTCAACCATGCACGAGGGCCAACCGTCACTGGCCGCGCCATAACGATCATCCCCCAGCTTTAGTGGAAACCGCTCTGAGTCACCGGTAAGCCACGGAGGATCAAACTTTCGACCGAATCGGCGGCTTTTTCGATAGAAATGTCTATTTCGGGACGTTCGTCATTTCTAAAGGACTTGAGGACGAAGTCGGTTGGCGATTGACGTCCGGGCGGCCGTCCGATTCCGATCCGTACCCGGTAGAAGTCGCCGGTACCGAGGGAGTTCCGGATCGATCGCAGGCCGTTATGCCCGTTGTCGCCGCCACCGAGCTTGAGTCGCAATGCGCCGAGCGGCAGGTCGAGCTCGTCGTGGATGACGATGAGACGATCGGGGGGAATCTTGTAGAACCCGAGGAGCCCGGCGATCGGACCACCACTCTCATTCATGTAGGAGCGCCCGCGACCCAAGACAACCCGGACGCCGGGCGGCGGACCCAAGCGACCCTCGATGACGTCGGCGCGGCGCGACTTGTGAACCCGCCACGTGCTCGACATCCGCTCCGCCAGTAGGTCGGTGACGAAGAACCCGACGTTGTGTCGCGTACGGGCATAGGCCGGGTCAGCGTTGCCGACCCCGGCGACCAGCCAGGCGTCGCCCGTCATCTCATCGCGCCGACGTCGCGGCCAGAGCCGCGGTGGCCTCATTCGTCCTCGGCGCTCTCCTCGTCAGACTCGGCCTCCGAGTCAGCTTCCGGCACGACGTCCTCCGGCTCCTCGTGCTCCTCGCGCTCGACGCCGGCCTCGGCCTCGGCCTCGGCCATCTCGGCCTCCAGCTGCTCGGCGGTCGGCTGGGCCGTCGCGTTGACGATGAGGGGGTCACCCTCCTCGCGCAGGTCAACGCCCGTCGGCAGCTTCAGCTCAGAGGCGTGGATCTGCGACCCGACCTCCAGGCCCTCGATCGACACCTCGATCGAACCCGGGATGTGGGTGGCCTCGGCCTCGACCGTCAGCTCGTTGACCTCGGTCATGATCAGCGCGTCCGGCGCCGCCTCGCCTACGAGGGTGATCGGGATGTTGACGACGACCTTCTCGCCGCGCCGGACCAACAGCAGGTCGGCGTGCTCGATGAAGCCCTTGATCGGGTCGCGTTGGACCTGCTTGGGCAGGGCGAGCTGGCTCTTGCCGTCGATCTCGACCGACAGCAGCGCGTTGGCCGCCTTGAGGGCCATCATGAGGTCATGGCCCGGGAGTGTGATGTGAGCGGGGTCTTCGCCGTGGCCGTACAGCACCGCGGGCACCGCGCCCGCGCGCCGGATGCGCCGCGCGGCACCTTTGCCGAACGCCGTGCGCGGCTCAGCCTGAATCTTGATCTCGGCCACTGCAGAATCTCCTCAGCGTGTCTCGTTTTCGCGGGCCGCCCAGCGAGTCGTGCCGCAACGGCACCGCGTCGATCACGGAGCACGATCGGTCTTGCGCTCCCTCGCCGAGGCAACGGCCGCAGTCTAGCGACCGCCCCGCCCCCGAGCGAAATCGCGCCACATCTCTTCGCGCCGAGATTGCGCGTCTTGACCGCTCAGGCCGGGTCGGATTGCTCCACGCCTCGAGATGGCGGTCAAGACGCGCAATCTCGGCGCAAAGGGAGCAACGGCGTCAGGCACGGCCCTCGAAGAGGCTCGTGACCGAACCGTCCTCGAAGACCTCGCGAATCGCCCGGCTGATCAGCGGCGCGATCGACAGGGTCGTGAGCTTGTCGAACTGCCGGTCCTCGGGCACCGGAAGCGTGTTGGTCACGATGACCTCGCGGGCCGCCGAGTTTTTCAGCCGATCGACGGCCGGCCCGGAGAGTACGGCATGGGTCGCGGCGATAATCACCGACGCGGCGCCATCGGCGAGCAGCGCGTCGGCCGCCTTGCAGATCGTGCCGGCGGTGTCGATCATGTCGTCGACCAAAATGCAGGTACGACCGGCCACCTCGCCGACGACACGGTTGGCCACCGCCTCGTTGTGCTGGGTGATGTCGCGGGTCTTGTGGATGAACGCCAGCGGCGCTCCGTCGAGTCGCTGCGACCACTGCTCGGCGACCCGGATCCGGCCGGCGTCCGGCGACACGACGGCGAGCGACTCTCCGTCGTAGTGGGACGCGACGTACTCGGACAGGATCGGCATCGCCATCAGATGGTCGACCGGGCCGTCGAAGTAACCCTGGATCTGGGCCGAGTGTAGGTCGACGCAGATCAAGCGGTCGGCGCCGGCGGTCCGAAACATGTCGGCGACGAGCCGGGCTGAGATCGGTTCGCGGCCCCGATGCTTCTTGTCCTGGCGGGCGTACCCGTAGAACGGAAGGACCACGGTGATCCGCTTGGCCGACGCCCGCTTCAACGCGTCGACCATGATCAGTTGCTCCATGACCCACTGGTTGATCGGCGCCGCGTGGCTCTGGATGACAAACGCGTCGCAGCCCCGGACCGACTCGTTGAACCGGGCGTAGATCTCACCGTTGGCGAAGTCGCGCATGTCCGTCGGCACCAGTTGGGTCCCCAACGCGTCGGCGACCTCTTCGGCCAATGCCGGATAGGCCCGGCCGGAGAAGACCATGAGGTTCTTCTCCGTCGTGCGCTTCAGCCCAATCATGTCGATGCTCCCCCGCTCCCGTTCCCTGGTTTCTCCTGCGATGCTGCGCCCTTCGACGCGGCGGCCCGTGCCTCCTCCGCGGCCCGGTCGGACGCCGATCCGGGTCGCTTCCGTTCGACCCAGTCTTCGATGTGACGCTGCGGGCCCGACGACACCGCGAGCGCACCCGGCGGCACGTTGCGCCGCACGACGGTGCCGGCCCCGGTCGCCGCGCCGTCGCCGACCTCCACCGGTGCCACGAAGACATTGTCCGACCCGGTCCGGCAGTGCCGACCGACCGTCGTCCGGTGCTTGGCGACCCCGTCGTAGTTGGCGAAGATCGTGCCGGCGCCGATATTGGCTCCCTCGCCGATCGTCGCGTCGCCGACGTAGGACAGGTGTGGCACCTTGGCGCCGGGGCCGATCGTCGCCTGCTTGGTCTCGACGTACGTGCCGATCTTGCCGCCGGCCGCCAGATCGGTGCCCGGCCGCAAGTACGCGAACGGCCCGACGCTCGCTCCCTCGCCGATCCGGGCCTCGATGCCATGCGCACGGACGACCCTGGCGTCGGCCCCGACGGTCACGTCAGTCAGCGTCGTGTCGGGCCCGATCTCCGCGCCCTCGTCGACCTGCGTCGTGCCGTGCAGCTGTACGCCCGGTCGCAGAGTGACATCGGGCGCCAGCCGTACCGTCACGTCGACCCACGTGCTCGTCGGGTCGACGACCGTCACGCCCTCGTGCATCCAGCGGTCGAGGGTGCGCCGATTGAGCTCGGCGCCGAGGCGAGCCAGCTGCACTCGGTCGTTGACACCCTCGAGCTGCCAGACGTCGGCCAGCAGCATCGGGCCGATGCCGTCGGTCTTGCTGGCGATCTCGACCACGTCGGTCAGGTAGCGCTCCCCCTGGACGTTGTCGGTGTCGATCGCGTCGAGCGCCTCGGCGAGGAAGGCTCGATCGAACGCGTAGATGCCCGAGTTGATCTCGCGGATCGCCCGCTCCTGATCGCTGGCGTCCTTCTGCTCGACGATCCGGCGCACCTGGCCCGCCGGGTCGCGCACGATGCGGCCGTAGCCGGTCGGGTCGTCGACCTCGGCGGTGAGGACGGTCACGGCCCGAGAGCTGTCGGAGTGCTCGCGTACGAGGTCTCGCAGTGTGTCGGGCTCGAGCAGTGGTACGTCGCCGTATGTCACCACCACGGTGCCGGTGTCGGACGGCGGCGCCGCGGCGAGTCCGACCTGGGCGGCATCGCCGGTGCCGCCCTTGTAGTTCTCCTGCACCGCGAGGACAGCGGCCGGGTCGATATCGGCGAGGTGGACGCTCACTGCCTCCCGCTCGTAGCCCACGACGACCACCAGCGCCTCCGGGGCGAGGCTGCGGGCGGCCGCGACCGCGTGACCGACGAGGCTGCGACCGCCGATCTCGTGGAGCATTTTGGGGCGACGAGACTTCATCCGGGTGCCGGCACCCGCCGCGAGGCAGATCACGGTCAGCGGCTCGCCACGAGTCACGTGCATTCTCCTGACGGTGTCGTCGGTCGGCAGTCGTTCCCGTCGCTCCCCGGGTAGGAGTCGAACCTACGTCGCTTGTCCGCATTCAAAGTGCGGCGGGCCCTGCCGACAGACCAACCGGGGATCGCACGGGTCAGCGTACGAAATCTCGAACCGCTCGTGACGAGCACCCGCCGTTTGACGCGGCCGCGGCGACCGTGGCGGGCCGGAGAACGTCTGAGATCTTGGTAAATGATCCGTCCGGACTTGCCACACCTACGACTGCGTAGGTTACGGTTGCGTAGGTAAGCGGCTCGCCGTCAGTGCGGGCCCATTCGGCCAGCAGAGGACACCACTATGACCGCACCGTCGACGACTGCGCCCGAACGGACCCCGATAGACGACAACGGGAAGCTCGGACCCGAGATTCAAAGCGTCAAAGAACGGATCGCTCTCGCCTTGTTCATCGCGGTGCCCTTCCTCGCCGTCGTAGCGGCCGTACCAGTCGTCTGGGGCGGTTGGCTCGGCTGGCACGACGTCATCATCGCGCTCGTGATGTACGCGATCTCTGGACATGGCGTCACGGTGGGATTCCACCGGTACTTCACGCACAGATCCTTCAAGCCCAACCGCGGCGTCAAGGTCGGCCTCGCAGTCGCCGGCAGCATGGCGATCGAGGGCCCGGTCATCCAATGGGTCGCCGACCACCGCAAGCACCACAAGTTCTCCGACCGCGACGGCGACCCACACTCGCCGTGGCGCTACGGCAACAGCCTGCCGGCGCTGATCAAGGGGCTCGTCTACGCCCACGTCGGCTGGCTCTTCGACCCTGAGCAGACGCCGCCGCGACGCTACGCGCCCGATCTGCTGAAGGATCGCGACATCGTCAAGGTCTCGCGACAGTTCCCCCTCTGGGTCGCGGTGTCGCTGCTGATCCCACCGATCGCGGGTGGCCTCTGGACGATGTCGTGGCACGGCGCGCTGACCGCGTTCTTCTGGGCCAGCCTCGTGCGCGTCGCGATGCTGCACCACGTCACGTGGTCGATCAACTCGATCTGCCACACGGTGGGCAACCGGCCGTTCAAGAGTCGCGACAAGTCCGGCAACGTCTGGTGGCTCGCGATCCCGTCGATGGGCGAGTCGTGGCACAACCTGCACCACGCCGACCCGACCTGCGCTCGACACGGCGTGCTGCACGGCCAGATTGACACCTCGGCCCGGATCATCTGGCTGTTCGAGAAGCTCGGCTGGGTCTACGACGTCCGTTGGCCGGTCAAGGAACGCCTCGACGCCAAACGCGTCGAGGCCGTCTGACCGACCACCTCTCACGTGACCTCGTTAGGGCAGAATGCCGACCGTGACTGAGGCCGCGAGCGCACGCCGACGCAAACGCGCCACCCGACATCGGATGACCGCTGCCGAGCGACGCGAGCAGCTCATCGACATCGCCAGAGGGCTGTTCGCCGAGCGCGGCTTCGACGGCACCTCGGTCGAGGAGATCTCGAGCCACGCCGAGGTGTCGAAGCCTGTGGTGTACGAGCACTTCGGCGGCAAGGAGGGCCTGTACGCCGTCGTCGTCGATCGCGAGGTACGCCAGCTTCTCGACATGATGCAAGCCGCGCTCACCGGCGGACATCCGCGCGAGCTGCTCGAACAGGCGGCGCTGGCGCTGCTCGACTACATCGACTCGAGTTCCGACGGCTTCCGGATCCTGGTGCGCGACTCACCGGTCGGGTCGGCGACCGGGTCGTTCGTCAGCATCATCAGCGACATCGCCCGCCGGGTCGAACACATCCTGGGCGACGAGTTCACCAATCGCGGGTTCGACGCGACGTACGCGCCGATGTATGCCCAGATGCTCGTCGGCATGGTCGGCACGACGGGGCAGTGGTGGCTCGACGCCCGCGAACCCGACAAGGCCGTCGTGGCAGCGCACCTGTGCAACCTGGCATGGAACGGTCTCGGCCGCCTCGAGCAGGAGCCCACCCTCGTCACCCGCCGCACCTAGGGCGTTTTGGTCCGGGGTGGCCCCGGGCCAATAGGTTCGTACCAGGCCACCCCGGACCAGAATCAGGCCGGGGACAGGATCTCGACGCGGTTGTCGTTGCCGTCGCGGGTGTAGAAGCGTCGATAGCCCGGGAAGTCGCCGTCCCACGTCACCGGGAAGCCGGCCGCCTCGGCGACGCGCGCCACGGCGTCGATGTCGTCGACCGCCAGCGCCGGATGCGCCTTCCGGGCCGGCGCAAACTGCTCCTCGACGCCGACGTGGATCTCGACACCGTCGCCGCGAAACCAGACTCCGCCGCGGGCCGCGAGCACCGGCGGTTTGGCGACCTCGGGGATGCCCAAGACGCCCGCGTAGAACGTACGTGCGGCGGCCTCGCCCCCCGGTGGGCACGACACCTGAACGTGGTGGAATCTCATGCCGACTCCTTCAGATACAGCTTCATGCCCACGTGACTCGGCACGAATCCGAGCCGCTCGTAAAACTGCCGAGCCCGGTCGCGGCGCCGGTTCGTCGTCAGCTCGACCCGCGCGCAGCGACGCCTTCGGGCCTCGGCGCAGACGTACTCCATCAGCTCGGCGCCGAGACCTCGGCCACGCGCGTCGGCGGACACCCGTACCGACTCGACGTTGCATATCAAGGAGCCGTCGTAGATGAGCCGCCGCAGCCAGGCGACCTGACACGTCGCGACGATCACGCCGTCGATCTCGCCGACGAGCACCTGCTGATGCGGCCCCGCGACGATCTCGCGGAGTGCGGCGCGCTGGCCGTCGGTGATCTCGACCGGCTCGTCGACCTCGCGGATGGCGTCTTGCCGAAGCAGGGCCAAGACGGCAGCCAGATCGGCTTCGTCGGCCTCGCGGATCCGCATCATGCCGGCCGCCGAGCGACAACGAAGTTCCGTCGGAACGGCAGCACCGTGCCCCAGTCGTCGGGCGGGTACGCCGCGCGCAACACCGCCTTGTAGGCGCGGACGAACTCGTCACGCCTCGCCTCGGGCAGCGACTGCAGGACGGGCCGAGCGCCGGTGCCGGAGATCCAGGTGTAGACCGGATCGTCGCCGGTCAGGACGTGCAGGTAGGTCGTCTCCCACGCGTCGACCGACCAACCCAGACCGGCGAAGAGCTCGAGGTAGGTCGCGGCGTCGTGCGACGCGGGTCGGGTCCGGTCGTGCGTGTACGCCGCGAACGGCTCGGCCGCGGCAAGCTCGTCGAGAAGCCGGTGGCTCGGCTCGCCGAAGTTGCCCGGCACGCTGAACGCGAAGCTGCCGCCGGGGACGACCGGGTCGGCCAGCCGCGGCAGGATCTCGAGGTGGCCGGGCACCCATTGCAGCGCCGCGTTGGAGACGACGAGGTCGACCGGCAGCTCGATCACCCAATCGCGCAGGTCGGCCTCCACGTACGACACCTCGGGGTCGGTGTTGTCGGCGACCGCCTTGGCGATCATGTCCGGCGACGAGTCGACTCCGTTGATCGCGGCGTGCGGCCATCGTGCGCGCAGGATCGGCGTCAGGTGCCCCGGCCCGCAGCCGAGGTCGATGATCCGCGGCGGATCGGCCGCGTCGACTCGCCCGAGCAGCTCGACGAAGGGTCGCGAACGCTCGTCCGCGAACCGCAGGTATCGGGTCGGATCCCAATTCGCCACGCCAGCTCCTCCACCGCTTCGGCTGTTGCTGTGACCTCTGATGATATCTTGATGTCGAGATTCCTGTCATCAAGATAGTTCCCGATGTTCGGGACGAAGGCCTCTCGGTGTCAAGAGTCTTGACGAGTACGGTGGCGTCGTGGAAGACGAGGTCGATCGGCTCATCGAGGCCTGGCAGCGGGAGCGCCCGGATCTCGACGTCGCGCCCATGCAGGTGCTCAGCCGGGTCACGCGGCTGGCCCGCCACCTCGATCGGGCCCGGCGGCAGGCGTTCGCCGGTCAGGATCTCGAGGCGTGGGAGTTCGACGTGCTGTCGGCCCTGCGCCGGTCCGGCCAGCCGTACCAGCTCTCGCCCGGACGCCTCCTCCACGAAACGCTGGTCACCAGCGGCACGATGACCAACCGGGTCGACCGGCTCGCGGCGCGCGGCCTGGTCGAGCGGCTCCCGGACCCGACCGACCGGCGCGGTGTGCAGGTGCGCCTGACCGCCAAGGGACTGAAGACCGTCGACGCCGCCCTGGAGTCGCTGCTCGCCAACGAGCGCGAACTGCTACGTGGGCTCAAGGCGGCCGACTCGCGACGTCTGGCCGACCTCCTGCGAACCCTGGTCGCCCCCTTCGACGCACCTCCGCCCTAGCGACGATCCGGCTTTTGTGCGCGCACCATCCGCCGACCACAAGTGACGGATCGTCGGTCCACAAGTGACGGATGGTGCTGCCACAAGTGACGGATGGTGCTGCCACAAGTGACGGATCGTCGGGGTCATGCGATGACGCGGGCGCCCGGGGCCGGCCCGGCTGCCTGCACCACGTCGGCGCAGACGCCGGCACCGGTCAACGCCAGCGCGATGTCCAACGCGTGCTCCTCGTCGCCGGCCAAGAACATCGTGGTCGGCCCGGAGCCCGAGACGATCGAGCCGAGCGCCCCACACTCCTCGCCCACCGCCAGCGTCTCGGTGAGCTCCGGACGCAATGACAGCGCGGCCTCTTGCAGATCGTTGGACAAGACCGCGCCGAGCGCCGCCGGATCGCCGGCTCGCAGCGCCGAGAGCAACGCGGGCGCCACCTGCGGTTCGGCCGGCGGTGCAGACTCGTTGAGCCGGTCAAACTCGGCATAGACCACCGGCGTCGACAGTCCGCGATCTGCTAGGCCGAGCACCCAGCAATAACGTCCCCGCGCGAGTACGGGGCTGACCTGATCGCCACGGCCCGTGCCCATCGCCGTACCGCCGAAAAGGCAGAACGGCACATCGCTCCCCAACTCGGCCGCGACCGCCAACAAGTCCTGCCGCGACGTGCCCAGGCCCCAGATCGCGTCGGCGGCGACCAGCGCGGCCGCCGCGTCGGCCGAGCCGCCGGCCATGCCCCCGCTCACGGGGATCGCCTTGCGAATCGACAGCGCGATCCCGTCGTCCACTCCGACCCGGCGGCGCAACAGATCGGCCGCCCGGTAGGCGAGGTTGTTCTCGTCGACCGGCACCTCCGCCGTCTCGGTCGCGGACCGACCGTCGTAGGTCACGGTCAACGTGATGTCGCCGTCGTCGACCGCGCTGGCCCGGATCTCGTCGCACAGATCCACGGCCTGATAGACCGTCGTGAGCGGGTGATAGCCGTCGGACTCCAGCCCGCCGACGGCCAACGCGAGGTTGATCTTCGCCGGGACGCGGACGGTGACCGACTGCATCGTCATGGGGTCAACTTAGGGCATGTCCGACTGGTCGGGCCGCGTTCCGCCTTCGGTTTTGCGCACAGCTACGTCATACAACGGGCTGCCCGTGACGGAGGAGTGCGCAATTCCGTGACGGGTCACGGCCCGAGCGCATCGGCGATCCGGGCGAAGGCAGCGACGTCGAGCTCCTCGCCACGGGCCGTCGGCGATACGCCCGCCGCGCTCAGCGCCGACTCCGCGACGGCCGAACCCCCTGCGAGCCCCGCCAGCGCCGACCGCAGCATCTTGCGCCGCTGCGCGAACGCCGCGTCGACGACCGCGAACACCCGGTCTCGGCCGACCCGATGCGGAGGCGGGTCGCGCCGGCTCCATGCGACGAGGCCGGACTCGACCCGTGGCGGCGGCCAGAAGACTTGGCGACTGACCCGTCCGGCCGGTCGGGCCTCGGCATACCAGGCGGTCTTGACACTCGGCACCCCGTACACCCGCGATCCGGGCGGCGCCGTCAGACGATCGGCGACCTCGGCTTGCACCATGACGAGTCCGTGGCGGAGCGTTGCGACCGTGCCGAGGAGGTGCAGCAACACCGGGACCGCGACGTTGTACGGCAAGTTCGCCACCATCGCGGTCGGGAGCGGCACCGGGAGCTCGGTCACCCGCATCGCATCGGCGTGGACGACCGTGACATCGGCGGCCCGCTCCGGCGCAAACTCCGCCAGCGTCGCCGGCAGCGCGGTCGCCAGCGCGCCGTCGACCTCGATCGCGGTGACGCTCCGGACCCGTTCGAGCAGCGCCAGGGTCAACGACCCGAGGCCCGGCCCGACCTCGAGCACGACGTCGTCGGCCGTGACACCGGCGACCCGCACGATCCGGCGGACCGTGTTGGCGTCGACGACGAAATTTTGGCCCCGCTGCTTGGTCGGGCGCAGGTCGAGTCGGGCCGCGAGGTCGCGGACGGCCAACGCGCCGAGCAACCGTACGTCCGGTCCGCCGTCCGCCTCGTCAGCCACGATGCGCAGCGTACTGAGGGGCCGGCGCGTCCTACGTCGGCAGACCGAGCTCCGCCGCACAGGCCGGCCACGAGCCGTAGCCGCCTGTGGCATCGCGGACCTTCTCGGCGATCGCGATCTGCTCCTCACGCGACGCCTCGTGCGGGTATTCGGCGTACGCGCCACCGCCGTAGGCCTGCCATGTGTCGTAGCTGAACTGCAGGCCGCCGTAGTAGCCGTTGCCGGTGTTGATCGCCCAGTCGCCGCCGGACTCGCATTCGGCAAGCGAGTCCCACACCGTGTTGCCGTCGCTGTAGTCCGGCTCCGGCTCGGGTTCCGGCTGCGGCCGCGACTTGGTGCCGTGGATCTCGATCTGCGGCCGCGGCTTGTCCAGGGGGACGCTCTTGAGCACGCGGCGATTGGCGACGTCGCCGTCGACGATCCTGATCCGGTACGTGACGCGCTTCGCGCCCTCGACGCCGTCGCGCTTGACCCGTACCTGGCCCTTGAACAGGTCGTTGTCGTGCTTGACGATCGTCTTGAACGGGATCGAAACCTTGACGGTCTCGACCTTGACACCGATCCGCGTCACCTCGATGCGCATGCCCTGGACGACGGGCTCGTCGGCGTTGACCGACTCGGTGACGATCTGCGACAGCGCCGCCTTCGAGACGGTGCGCTTCTTGCCGCCCGGCGATCCGTCCTCGATCTGCGGCGCCTTCTCGCGGATGCCGGCGGCCAGCGTGTCGTATTGGTTGAGCTTGACATCGGCCTCGGCCAACACCTCGCCGACCGTCGGCGCCGCCGTCGTCGTCATCTTGTGCTTCTCGCCGCCGACGACCAGGGTGACCCGCTTCGGGGTCGAGATGACGAGATCGAGGCCTTCGCGGCTGATCTCGGTGCTCCGGCTGGCGGACAGTTCGGCCGAGTCGACGACGCGGAGGTTGAGTTGGTCGAGGGCGTCGTCGACGTTGGTCGCCGTCACCCAGTATGTCTGAGTCGCGCCGTCCTTGGTGACGGTGAGCTGCCGGCCGTACCGGACCGCGATCGCGGAGCCCTCGTCGAGTTCGCTGTCGAGCCCGGGGGCAACGACGTCGTGGTCGCCGACCTCGATGTCCTCCTGCTGGAGGACGCCCTCCACATCGTCGGCGAAGGTCCGCACCTCCTGGGCCTGGCCATCGATGGACACCGTCACGGTCTTGCTCATCGACGCATAGGCGATCGTTCCGCCGACGACGGCAAGGACGATCGCGAGGTTCACGCCGATCAGGGCGATGCGCTTGCGCACAGTGCTCCAAAGGTCGCGCTTCCCGAGACGGGCCCAGTCCCGGCCAACAAGCCACCGACGATAACGGCATGGTCACGGCGGTCAAAACGTCGGCGCGCCAACGCGTGGCCGATTTGATGCTTATGTGATAGATGAGGCTCCTGATGTCACGCCTCGCAGCCGCACGTACACGTGACGTGGCCCATATCTGGGCCGGTTGCCGCGAGGGACGGGCATTTCGGCCCTACCAAGAGCCGCCGAAGGCGAGTTCTGTGTTGGTCTCGATCGCTTGGCAGAGCTCGACGAGATCGACGCCGCGGGCATCGGCGATCGACCGTACGGTCAGCGGAACGAGGTACGACGCGTTCGGCTGGCCACGGTGCGGCATCGGCGTGAGGAACGGCGCATCGGTCTCGACCAGGATCCTGTCCAACGGCGTCGCAGCGAGGGCGTCCCGCAGCGGCTGAGCGTTTTTGAACGTCACCGTCCCGGCGAACGACAGCCAGCACCCCCGCTGGACGCAGGCGCGGGCGAAGGCGGCGTCACCGGAGAAGCAGTGCATCACGGTCCGCTCCGGGACGCCCTCCTCGTCGAGCACCCGCAGCACGTCGTCGTGGGCGTCGCGGTCGTGGATCACCAGCGTTCGGTCGTGCCGCTTCGCCATCGCGATGTGCGCCCGAAACGAGATGTGCTGCGCGGCTCGGCCCTCGTCGCGGGTACGGAAGTAGTCCAACCCAGTTTCGCCGACCGCTCGTACCCGCTCACTCGACACCACCAGCGACTCGATCTGGGCCAGCGCCGCATCGAGGTCACCGGCGGCCAATCGCGGCGCCTCGTTGGGATGCAGCGCGACCCCGGCGACGAGTGCGTCATGTCGAGCGGCCATGTCGACCGCCCACTGGGCCCCGTCGAGGTCGCAGCCGATCTGGACCACCCGCGGCACGTTGACCTCGGCCGCCTCCTTCAGCGCGGTCTCGACCGGCGTCGGGTCGGCGCCTTCGCGGGCCATGTCGAGATGGCAGTGGTTGTCGACTACCGGATGCGGCAGCGGCTCCGGCGCGGATGGACGGGCGTCGCGACTCACTGGGACACCGGGACCAAGACATTGCATGACACGAGGGCTGATCCTAGTGCGGCCTCCAGCTGCGACCGCGCGCCGCAGGGGCCGTCCAAGATCCCGCCTTTATCTGGACCTTCTCGGGCAGAGCGACGACGATGGGCATACGGGGGACGAGGGAGAGGAGGGCCGCCATGACGGCAGCCACCCTGGTCTTGGTCGGCCTGGCAATCTTCGTCGCGGCGGCGATCGCGGGCCCGCGCCGCTGGGCCACACGCGCGCGAGACGAGGGTGGGGCGGCCGGAGACGGCTTCATGAAGAAGGTCGTCAAGGTCTCCCTCATCGTCATGCTCGTGGCGGGCGGCATCGTCTGGCTCGTCGACCGAGCCGACGACGGGCCTCCTAACTCCGGGTCGGGCGAACACGCGCCTGACAAGGGCAAGCATCGCTGACCCCTATCCGAGCTCGTCGTTCTCGATGAGGTCGACGCGAGGTTCGGCTACGCGTCGTCGGCCAGCCGAGGAAACAGCGGGGCGCTCTTGGTCAGCCGCGCCCCGGCGGGCAGCTGTCCCCACTGACCGGCGCCGCGGACGTCCTGCGCATCGAGCGGGCCGATCGCGTCGGCTGCCCCCAGCGACTCCCACAGCGCCGTCGAGGTCTTCGGCATCGTCGGCGCATGCAGCACCGCGATCGCCCGAAGCGACTCGGCCGCGGTGTAGAGGATCGTCGCGAGCCGGGCCCGGGCGGCGTCGCTGTCGTCCTTGGCAACCGTCCACGGCGCCTGCTCGGTGAGGTAGCCGTTGACCTTGGCGACGAAACCCTCGATCGCGCTGAGCGCCTCGTGCAGGGCGAGCCGGTCCATCGCGGCGTCGGCAGTCGTTGCGGCGGCGGCGAGCGCCTCGGCCAGCGCGGTCTCGGCCGGCGTCGAATCGCTCGGCTCCGGCAGCACGCCGTCGAAGTAGCGCCCGACCATCGACGTGACGCGGGACGCCAGGTTGCCGAGGCCGTTGGCGAGCTCGGCCGTATAGACCGCACTCATGTGCTCCCACGAGAACGAGCCGTCCGACCCGAACACGATCGCCTTGAGGAAGTAGTAGCGGTAGGCATCCGAGCCGAACGTGTCGACGATCTCGCTCGGATGAATCGCGGTCGCCTTCGACTTGCTCATCTTCTGGCCGCCGACCTGGAGCCAGCCGTGGCCGAACACCTGACGCGGCACGTCGACGCCGGCGGCCATCAGCATCGCCGGCCAGATCACCGCGTGGAACCGCAGGATGTCCTTGCCGACCAGGTGCACGTCGGCCGGCCAGGTCCGGTCGAACCGCTCAGGGTCGGTCCCGAATCCGGCCGCTGTCGCGTAGTTGAGCAGCGCGTCGATCCAGACGTACAGCACGTGGCTCTCGTCCCACGGCACCGGGATGCCCCAGTCAAACGTCGAGCGCGAGATCGAGAGGTCCTGCAGCCCTTGCTTGACGAACGACACGACCTCGTTGCGGGCGCTGTCCGGCTGCACGAAGGTCGGCTCCCGCTCGTACAGCTCGAGCAGCCGGTCGGCGTACTTGCTCAGCGCGAAGAAGTAGTTGTCCTCGGACAGGATCTCGACCGGTCGCTCGTGCACCGGGCACAGCTGGGCGCCGTCGTCACCGGTGAGCAGCTCGGACGGGAGCTTGTACTCCTCGCAGGCGATGCAGTACGGCCCTTCGTAGCTGCCCTTGTAGACGTCGCCGTTGTCGTAGATCGTCTGCCAAAACTCGCGTACTCGCTCGGTGTGCCGCTGCTCGGTGGTGCGGATGAAGTCGTCGTTGGACGCGTCGACGACCCGTAGCACCGGCTCCCATTCGGACTCGACGAGCTTGTCGGCCCACTCCTGCGGGGTCATGCCGTTGTCGCGGGCGGCCTCGAGCACCTTCTCGCCGTGCTCGTCGGTGCCGGTGAGGAACACGACGGGCTCGCGACGCTGTCGGTGCCACCGGGCGATCATGTCCGCGGCGACGGTGGTGTACGCATTGCCGATCGACGGCGGGGCCGTCACGTAATAGATCGGCGTCGTGATGTAAAACGCCTTCGCCTGGGATTCGGACATGCGCCGATCCTAGGACGGCCGTCGCGGACGGTTCGACCGGGTTTCACCGAGCCCCATCGCTGGCGCAGAGATGCGAGGAAGTGGGGGAGACGCGCAGTCTCGATGCGACGACGTCGGGACGTGGGGGCGGGCGCGTCAGGACGACGAAGCGGACTCCTCGAGGCGGGCGAGCTCGTCGTCGACGACGGACGGGTCGAGCTTGGTGAAGATCGGCGTCGGTGCCGCTAGCGGTGTGCCGGGCTCGACCGGAATCCGGGCCCACACCGCCTGTTCGCCGTAGTCGCCGGTCAAAATGGGATAGCCGGGGCCGCCATCGAGGTCGTCGACCTCCTGGATCTCCGGCCCAGGCGAGATCGCGCCGGACCGCCCGAGCGCCGCGTGGATGCGTTGCGCCGAGTGCGGCAGGAACGGAGCCAGCAGCCGGTTGCAGTCGTCGACGACCTGCGCCGTCACATGCAGGACGGTCCGCATCCGGTCGGGATCCTCGGTCCGCAGCTTCCACGGCGCCTGCTGCGACAGGTAGCCGTTGGCCTCCATCGCGACCCGCATCGCCTCGCTGATGGCCTGCTTCTGCCGGTGCCGCGCCATCAGGCCGCCGACGGTGCCGAAGGCCGACTCCGACGTCGCGAGCAGCGCCCGATCGGAATCGGTGAGCTCGCCCGCCTCCGGAATCGAGCCGACGTTCTTCGCGATCATCGACACCGTGCGGTTGACCAGGTTGCCCCACGTGTTGACCAGCTCGTCGTTGTTGCGCCGAACGAACTCGGCCCAGGTGAAGTCGGTGTCCTGCGTCTCGGGTCCGGCGACCGAGATGAAGTAGCGCAACGCATCGGGCCCATAGCGCTCCAGTACGTCGCGTACGTAGATCACCACGGACCGGCTCGTCGAGAACTGTCGACCCTCCATCGTGAGGAACTCACTGCTCACGACCTCGGTCGGCAGGTTGAGCGTGCCGTATTCGCCCGGCGACCCGCCACGGTCACCGCGCCCGTCGTACGCGAGCAGCTCGGACGGCCAGATCTGGGAGTGGAACGTGATGTTGTCCTTGCCCATGAAGTAGTACGACACGGCTTCAGGGTCGCCCCACCAGGCTCGCCAAGCATCGGGATCGCCGCTGCGTCGGGCCCACTCGATCGACGCCGAGAGGTAGCCGATGACGGCGTCGAACCAGACGTACAGCCGCTTGTTGGGGTCGTCGCGCCAGCCGTCGAGCGGCACCGGGATGCCCCAGTCGATGTCACGGGTCATGGCCCGCGGGCGGACGTCTTCGAGCAGGTTGAGGCTGAACTTGAGGACGTTGGGCCGCCAGTCGGTCCGAGTGCGCAGCCAGTCGCCGAGCGCGTGCGACAGCGCGGGCAGGTCGAGGAAGAAGTGCTCGGTCTCGACAAACTCCGGAACCTCGCCGTTGATCCGGCTGCGCGGGTTCTTCAGCTCGATCGCGTCGAGCTGGTTGCCGCAGTTGTCGCACTGGTCGCCGCGAGCGCTGTCGTAGCCGCAGATCGGGCAGGTGCCCTCGATGTAGCGGTCCGGCAGCGTGCGCCCGGTCGACGGCGAGATCGCGCCGAGCGTCTGCTTGGCGATCATGTAGCCGTTCTTGTGCAGCGTCCGGAACATCTCCTGGGCGACCGCGTAGTGATTGCGGGTCGTGGTGCGGGTGAAGAGGTCGTACGAGAGACCGAGCGCGTGCAGGTCTTCGACGATGACCCGGTTGTAGCGGTCGGCGAGCTCTCGCGCCGTCACGCCCTCCTGCTCGGCCTGCACCAGGATCGGCGTGCCGTGCTCGTCGGTGCCACTGACCATGAGCACGTCGTTGCCGGCCATGCGCATGTAGCGGCTGAACACGTCCGACGGAACGCCGAATCCGGAGACATGACCGATGTGGCGCGGGCCGTTGGCGTACGGCCAGGCCACAGCTGTGAGCACACGGCGCGACATGCCGTCGATCCTATTGAGCGGCCGGCGAATGCCGCGGGCCACTCCGCCAACACGCAGCCTCACTCGTTCAGGCGTTCACCTAATCTGACATATCGGACGGAAGCGAGCACCTGAACGAGTGAAGCGGGGCCTGGGACTCGATGCCCGCGCGGCGTCAGGCTCGATGCACCGCGTTGTAGACGTCGCGCCGGCGTGCCCCCGTCACCCGGGCCACCGCCGCGATCGCGTCGCGCCGCGACATGCCGTCGGCTTCGAGGTCGGCGACCCGGGCGACCAGCTCCGTCTCGGTCAACTGCGCCCCAGCCGCTTCCGCGCCTGCGACGACCAGGGTCACCTCGCCGAGTACACCGTCCTCGGCCCAAGCGACGAGAGCGGCCAGCGTGCCCCGGCGTACCTCCTCATGCGTCTTGGTCAGCTCGCGACACACGGCGGCCCGCCGCTCAGCGCCCCACGCGTCTGCCATCGCCCCCAGCGCAGCTGCGGTGCGTCGCGGGGCCTCGAAGAACACCATCGTCCGCGGTTCGCTGGACAGCTCGGCCAGGCGACGCGACCGCTCGCCAGGCTTGCGCGGAAGGAAGCCCTCGAAGCAGAAGCGGTCGACCGGCAGCCCCGACACGGCGAGCGCCGCAAGGACCGCCGACGGCCCGGGCACCACGCTGATCGCCACGTCGGCTTCGACCGCGGCCGCGACGAGGCGGTAGCCCGGATCGGACACGCTGGGCATCCCGGCATCGGTCACGAGCAGCACGTTAGCCCCACTGCTCAGTCCCTCGACCAACTCAGCGGTGCGGCTGGCCTCGTTGCCTTCGAAGTACGACACGACCCGCCCCGTCACCGTGACCCCGAGTTCGCCAGCCAGCCGTCGCAGCCGCCTCGTGTCTTCGGCCGCGATCACGTCGGCGCCCTCCAGCGCGGCGGTGAGCCGAGGCGAGGCGTCGTCGACGCGACCGATGGGCGTCGCGGCGATCGTCAGGGTCCCAGCCACGACGCCATGGTGTCAGGTCGGGTGCCTGGCCTTACGATGCATCGGGTGACGACGGCGGTGGACGTACGGGCGGAGTCGTCGACCGTCCTCGGCAAGCAGGACGACGAGCCGTACCCGCCACTCCGCCAACGGTTCACCGCTCGGATCGCCGGCTCTCCCCGCCTCACCGGCTGGCTGGTCCCGATCGCCATCGCGCTGGTCGCCCTCGCGCTCCGCCTGTGGCACATCGGACAGCCACACGAGGTGCTCTTCGACGAGACGTACTACGCCAAGGACGCGCACTCCCTGCTCGAGTACGGCTACGTCCGGGACTCGACGGAGAACGCCAACGAGCGGATCCTCAACGGCGAGACCACCGGGATCAACACCGACCAACCGTCGCAAGTCGTCCATCCCGAGGTCGGCAAGTGGATGATCGCCGTCGGCGAGAAGCTGTTCGGCTTCGACCCGACCGGATGGCGAGTGTCGGCCGCCATCGTCGGTGCGCTGACCGTGCTCGTGCTGGCCCGGATGGTTCGCCGCCTCAGCGGTTCGACCCTCATCGGCTGCGTGGCGGGGCTGTTGCTGGCCTTCGACGGCATGCACTTCGTCATGTCACGGTTGGCGCTGCTCGACGTCTTCCTCGCGTTTTGGCTCGTGTGCGCCGTCGCCTGCCTGGTGGCCGACCGCGACTGGGGCCGAGCCAGACTGCTGCAACGACATCCGGAGACGACCGAGATCGAGGGGTACGGCCCGGTCCGACTGATGCTGTGGCGACCGTGGAGACTCGGCGCCGGCGTCTGCTTCGGCCTGGCCTGCGGCACCAAATGGAACGCGCTCTACGTCCTCGCCGCGATGGGCATCCTGATCTGGGTGTGGGACTCGGGCGCTCGCCGAGCGATCGGCGTCCGCGCGGCGTGGCTGAAGTCGACGGTCGCGGACGGCCTGCCAGCGTTCGTGATGATCGTGGGGGTCGGGCTGGTCGTCTACGTTCTGACCTGGACCGGCTGGCTGTGGCATCACAACACGTACGAGCAACGCTACGGATTCGGCTACGGCGACGAGGCGCCGTGGGGCACATACCTCAATGACCAGGCGTCCGGGTGGTTCGGCCAAACGATCGAGGCATTGCGGTCGCTGTGGCACTACCACGTGATGATTTACCACTTCCACACCGGCGACTACCTGGCGGGCAAGACGCATCCGTACCAGTCGCACCCGCAGGGATGGCTCACCCTGAATCGGCCGGTAGGCATCGCGGTGACGACCAACATCGAGCCGGGTGAGCAAGGGTGTACGGCCGGATCGGGCTCAACCTGCCTGCGACAGGTCCTCGCGCTCGGCAACCCGATGGTGTGGTGGCCGGCGGCGGCCGCCCTCGTCATCAGCGTGTGGCAATGGGTGGTTCGCCGAGACTGGCGGTTCGCCGTGCCCGTGCTCGTGGTCGCGACCGCGTGGCTGCCCTGGTTCCGCTACGACGACCGGCCGATCTTCTCGTTCTACGCCACCGCGATCATTCCGTTCTCATGCGCCGCTCTCGCGATGGTGTTGGGCATGGTGCTCGGGCCGGCGGACGGGCCGAAGCCGCGTCGAATCGCCGGCGGCGTGCTCATGGTGGCGGTGTTGACCGCGGTCGTGCTGGCATTCGCCTACTTCTGGCCGATCTGGACCAATGGGCTGGTCACCCATGACCAGTGGCAATCGCGGATGTGGCTCGACTCCTGGATCTGACCCCCGCCGATCCGTCCCACCTCCCCCGCCGATCCGTCACACTTGCCCGGTCAGACGTCGGCGAGTACGCCGCTCAGCTTCTCGACGACAACGGCCGGAGCGCCGCCGGACGTCAGCGCGGCCGACCCGAGTGCAACCCCCAAGGCACCGGCGGCGAAGTAGTCGGCGACATCGTCGGGCTGGATGCCGCCGCTCGGCACCAGCGGCACGTCGGGATACGGCCCGCGCAACGACCGCAGGTAGCTCGCCCCGCCCATCGCCGACACCGGAAACACCTTGACGGCCGTTGCGCCACACGCGGCGGCCGCGGTCACCTCGGTCGGGGTCAGCGCCCCGATGATCGTCGGGATCTCGACGGCGGCGGGGATCTCCGCGACGACATGCGGCGACACGAGCGCCTCGGCACCGGCCGCCTCGGCTGCGCGGGCGGCATCAGCGTCGGTGATGGTGCCCGCGATCACGTGGAGCGTCTCGTAGGTCCCGACAAGCTCGCCGATCAAGTCGACGTAACCCGCGATCGACGACGTGATCTCGAGGGCGAGTTCGGTTCCTGCGAGCTGCGGCGCGAGATCGAGCGCGGTCGAGCGATCGCGTACGACGACGAGCAGCCGCGCGGGGAGCAACGGTGTATCAGGCACGAGTACGACGCTAAAGCATCGCCAGCCGAGCCGCCGTTCGTCTCAGTCGCCGAGCGTCAAACCGTGGTCGCCGACGGCCGCCCGTACGTCGTGCCGACTCGTGACCGCGAGACGCCCGCCGGTGAATCTCTCGTCGTCGGTCACCTCGGCGATGGTCGAGAACGGCAGCCGCACGTCGATGTCCGGCCGCTCGCGCAGGTCGACCTCGGCGAGGACCAAGCCGTGTGCGTCGCCATCGAAGGCATCGATCGCCACGGTGACACCGACCGACTCCAGCGGCAGTACGACTCGGCGCTTGCGCAGTGTCGTCGCCGGCAACTCGATCAGCAGCGACCACTCGGCGTCGTCGAGGTACATGCTGGTGCAGGCGACCTCACGGGCCGTGCCGTCGAGCCGTACCTTGTGGCCGAGCTTGCGAGTCCGCTTGCCGTCCGGCGCGACCGTCTCGCGCAGCCGCAGCCGCGAGTCGGTCACGTAGCGATCCTCGATCGTGGTCGCCGGGCAACATCCGTCGGGCATCTCGCGGAGGAGGAACCGACGCTCGCGCTCGACGACGGCGTACTTCAGCGACGGGCTGGGAACGGTCACGACTCCGGACCGTAGTGCCACGCGACCGCTCGGACGGAGAGGATCGGGCCGGGCCTCACGCCCAGATCTGGAGGAGACCGGCCAACACCTCGGGCCAATGGCCGTCGATGGTCTCCAGGTGCCCCTCACCCGGGATCACGACCAGCTCCGAGCCGTCGATGCGCTCCTCATACCAGTGACCGTGCGACGGAGAACAGTGGTGATCGCCGTCGCCGTACCGCAGCATCGTCGGGGCCACGACGTCCGCCGGGTCCACGTCCCAGATGGCTCCCCAGGCGAGATTGTCGAGTACGTAGCCTTCGGGGCTCTCGATGACCAGGGCCAAGTTTGCGGCCCAGATCGCCCGGTATTCGACGTCGCGAGTCAGCGCGCCGCCAAAGTCGGCAAGGAACGCGTCGACTCGCGCTTCGTCGTCGAGCGCGGCCAGGCTGGCCAGCTCCCGCTCGGCCGACTCAGACATGCCGGCCCAGGCGCCCGCGGTGTCTCCGTCATCCAACAGGGCAAGGAATCCGCGGTCCTCGCTGAGCTTGTCCAACGGCTCGAGAAGGCGCCATGGGCCAATCCCACCGACCACGCCAACGGCGCGTACACGGCGAGGGTCGGCAACCGCCGTCGCGACGGCGAACGGCCCTCCACCCGACGTTCCAACGACCGCATAGTGCTCCAGATCGAGAGTTGCGGCGAGGGCAGCCGTATCGCGTCCGGTGCCCAACAAACTCGGCGCGGTCGATGGTGTCGTCGAGCCGCCGTAGCCGGGTCGACTGACCGACACCAGCCTTACGTGGGCCGAGACGGCTGCCTCATGAGCCCAACGCCCGAGCAGCCGAGTCACGGGAGTGCCCGGATGGAAAATCACCGCACGCCCTTCGGGATCGCCGCCATCCCAGTAGTCGATGACTCGGCCATCCGGCAGCACACAGCTTGCGACGTGGCCAGGCCCACTCATAACGCGAGGCTAAACCTTCGAGCTGGTCGACCTGAGGTGGTGGCCATAAGCTCGCGCCATGACCCTCCTAGACGGCCAGGGCCGCCCGTTGCCTCCGTTCGCGGCCGATGAGGCAGAGACACTCGTAGGCTTCCTGGAGTACCAGCGCGCGACGTTCGCCTGGAAGTGCTCAAGCCTGGACGCGGCCGGTCTGAAGGCGACCATGGGCGTCTCGACGATGACGCTGGGCGGGATGCTCAAGCACCTGGCCTTCTATGAGGACCACTGGTTCTCCCACTACATGCGGGGGAACGAGCGCGATGCCGTGTGGAACGACGGCGACTGGGACGCCGACCCCGACTGGGAGTGGAGCTCAGCCGCCGACGACTCGCCCGAGGAGCTGCACGCTCTCTGGCAGGACGCGGTGTCCCGCTCCCGCGAGCTGCTCTCCGAGACCCTGGCCGACGGCGGCCTGGATCTGCCGGCAGGACGCAGCCGGCCCAACGGCATAACGCCCAGCGCGCGGTGGATCGTGGTGCACATGATCGAGGAGTACGCCCGGCACAACGGACACGCCGACCTGATCCGAGAGTCGGTTGACGGACTCGTCGGGGAGTGACGGGACAGGAGAACGACATGACCGCTACCTACACCTTCGACGTCTTTTCCAGCCTCGACGGCTTCGGCTCCGTCGGCCCGGGCGCCGACTGGGGCGGCTACTGGGGAAAGCAGGGTCCCGAGTTGCTCGACCACCGCCTTGTCATGTACGGCGAGGAGCAGCGGATGGTCTTCGGAGCTAATACGTATCGGGCATTCGCGCAGATGCTGGCCACGAGCACCGAGGACTCCGAAGTGCGTGACCCCTGGGTCACCCGGATGACGAACCTGCCGGCAACCGTGGTGTCGACGACGCTGGAAGACCACCTCGACTGGCCGGACGCGACCGTCGTGAGCGGTGACGCCGTCGACGTCGTCGCCAGGCTCAAGGAGGAGTCCGACGTGCCATTGCGCTCGCACGGCAGCCTGTCGCTGAACCGGGCCCTGATGGCCGCCGGCCTGGTCGACCGCGTCCAGGTGACGCTCTTCCCGGTCATCACCGGTCAGACCGGGGAGAGTCCGATCTTCCAGGGCGCCGCTGACTTCGACCTGGAGCTGATCGAGCACCGGACGCTCGACGGCCACACCCAAGAGCTCATCTACCGACCCACTCTCCATTGACCGGTGCTGAATAGGGGGTTCGTCGGTGGTGGACGGTGGCATGGCTACGCAGCGCACAGTGTTGGTCATTCCGGGCAGTGGTGGCTGCTGGCACGTACCTCCCCAGTTGTTCGCTGTCGACGCGGCGCGGTTTCGGGGCGCGCAGATGCACTACGTGTCGTGGAGCGGCGAGGTGCCCTCGGATCCGAAGGCGCGTGGCCCGTGGGCGGTCGAACAGATAGCGGCGGCGCTACGAGACCTGCCCGAGCCGCTGATCATCGCTAGCTCACTGGGCACACTCGCTTCGGAGCTCGCCGCCGACCATGGACTGCCCGCCGTCTGGATCACGCCGTTGCTGCATCGCTCGGAGGTGGTGGAGGGCATGCGCAGGGGCAGCGCGCCCTGCCTTCTGATCGGCGGACGGCCGACAGCAGCTGGCGCCAAGGACTGGCTCGCGAACTCTCGCCGCATGTGTTCGAAGTCGAGGGTGCCGATCACGGTCTTCGCGTGCCAGGACCCATGGCCAGGTCGGCGGCAGTGTTGGGCGAGATGGCTACGACCGTGGAGGACTTTCTCGACCAGGTGGTTTGGCCAGCTCCTCAAACCTGGTTCGCTTCGGTTTAGTCATGACGGCGGCGACTCCCCCGGCCAGTACTGCCATCCCGAAGCTGCCGATTTCTCCGGGCTCGCTGATGCGCGAACCCTAGGATGCCGCCATGACTCGCGGAGCGGGGACGGCGCGGTCAACGGCATAACCGGACGTTGCGATCTGGTGACGGATCAGGCTTTCACCGGCCGGCGACAGAATACTGAGCAGATGAAAAGAGCCAGACTCGGAGTCGCGGCCTTGCTTGCGATGCCGGTGCTGGGCGGATGCATCGACATCGACAACCTGAAATCGGATGCTGACGACGACTGCTTCGTACGCATCCGCTACGAGGGAGTCCTCTACCGGTCCAACGGCGACTTGAACGAGGCTGCCCCGAAGGGTGGCGAGCTCGGCACGGGCGATGTCGTCGATTGCGGTGATGTCGACTCCGCGCCCAAGGTTGGCGAAGTGGCCGTGCTCTCGGTGAAAGGTGTCCCCACATCTGTCGCTGTCATCGTTGGGTCGGGCGAGTGGCGCGGGATTTACGTGGCTGAGGGTGTGGCTCAAGCCGAATGGCCAAGAGTCCTTCACACGCGCTGAAGCCCATCACTGCCATCGGCACGCGCCGGGCGGTGTCCCGACACGAGACCCTCTCCCACTGCTGATCGCTCTCGCCTCGCGGGGTCTCGGTGAACAGCATGCGCCACTATGGTGGGCCGATGGCGTCGGTCAAGCAGTTCCAAGTCACCTTCGACTGCGCAGAGCCTGAGCGCGTCGCTCGTTTCTGGTGCGAGGTGTTGGGTTACGTGGTACCGCCCCCACCGGAGGGGTTTGCTAGTTGGGACGAGTTCGATCGCTCGCTGCCGCCTGAGCATCAGGGTTCAGGGTTCGCCTGCGTTGATCCCTCAGGTGTGGGCCCGCGACTGTTCTTCCAGCGCGTTCCCGAAGGCAAGGTCGTCAAGAACCGGCTGCATCTTGACGTGCGGGTCGGCACCGGGCTCGTGGGTGAAGAGCGCCTCGCCGCACTCGAGGCCGAGTGCGCACGACTGGTCCCGCTCGGCGCTGTACGCGTGCGGCTACTGCCGACCGATGGCGTCGATGAGTCCACCATCTTGATGCAGGACATCGAGGGCAACGAGTTCTGTCTCGACTGAGGGGCCGCGAGCGTGTCCTCGTTCTGTCCCCAGGACGCCCGGCACGACGCACCGTCCAGACGCCCCGGTCAGTGCGCGGGTCACGGCAGGTGAGTGCGTATCGGAGTTGCTCGCGTCGTAGCCTCGCGGCATGTCTCCATGGCCATCTCAGGTGTTCGCATCCAGCGTGCTTGTCTGGGAAGAGGACGGACGGCTGCTGATGGTGAAGACGCACAGCCGATCGACCCTGATCCTGCCCGGTGGGCTCGTCGAGCCGGGCGAGTCACAGCAGTCGCAGGACATCGTGAAGTGCTGGAGGAGGTCGGTATGAACGTGTCCGTCGGACGGTTGCTGGCTGTTCAACACCTTGAGGCCGAGGGTGAGATGCCGAGCAGTGTTCAGTTCGTGTTCGATAGCGATCCCGTGGTCGGCTCACCCACGCTTACCCTGCAGGAGGATGAGATCGCGGATGCCCGCTGGCTCGAGCCGGGGGAGGCCGTCGCTCTCCACGGTGCCCGTGGCCAGGCCCAATTGCGTGCAGCGCTCAACGCGCACACGGGTGGACGGGTTGCGTTCCTCGACTCCACGCGAACGGTCTGAGCGACACGAGCGCTTCGCTGCCTCAGGACGAGTCAGCCGCCACTGAAACGGCGACGATGCGGCATGACCTGGGGTGTCGATGGGTGGAGCTGAGGGGATTTGAACCCCTGACCCCCTCGTTGCGAACGCCATCCCCCGCTGCCGACGCATGCCGACCGTTGCCCACGATGGCTCGGTCTGCGGCGGGCACGTGCCGATCATCGGGTCGGTCAGCTCTTGATGTTGGGAGTGCTGCCGAATTTCTGCCTAGGAGCGCCACTGCCCGGCCACTCGCAGTCCAGCGCGGTCAGTCGCCGTGGAACGGAGCGGAGCAGCCGTAAGCTGACCGCGCCGGGTGGCCCACGATGAATTCGACGCAGATGCGATACCTGTCGTCGGCGTCGAGGTCGGGCAAACGGTAGGTGTCCGGCCCGGGTCCCAAATGTGCGTCGTCCTCCGAGGACTCGGGCACACCCTCAATGATCTCACCGCCGTCCTCCAGTGTGTACGCGGTCGACCAGGTGCCCCCGTCGAGCGTCTGGAGGAACGCATATGTCCCTCGCATCCCGTGCGGGCGAGACCCGGGGTCGGTCGGTGTCGGCACGTCGTAGGTGATGTCGACTACGGGCTCGCCGTCGTCCTCGTGTACGGTCACCGTCACGTCGGGCGCGCGCTTGTCGCTGACCGCGTCTCGGAGCGGATCAGAGCCGCCACCATCGTCGCCGCATCCGGAGGCCAGCAGCACTACGCTGCCAGCCACGGCCATGATCCACTTCACGGTCCGCATTGTCCGCCACCCAGGTCACGATCGGATTCCGCCAGCGGTTCGATCCACTCCTGGCCCTGCACCCGGTAGCTGCCGATCGTAGGTCAGAGTGCAGCGTGTCAAGGGTCGAGCGCGCTGGATCACGTAGTGACGCCGACAGGCGCCCTTGACTCGCAGAGCGACGACCGAAGACTGGTTGCTACGGGGATGCGGGGCCCTCACGGTTCGCCGCCTGACCGCCACGAGATGGCTCCATCGGCGCGCCCCCTCATCCTGGGCGGCCGGGGGGCGAGCGAGGACGACGGCCGGAGGTACCGCCCGCAGCGAGCAGACGCCCGCCCGGCGCGCCCGCAGGGCGCGCCCTTGACACATCAAAGAGCCAAATTCGGCAGGGCGAGGCCAGGCTGCAGCTGGTGCATGGACGCGGTTCACCATCGTGCGATCTTGATGATCTCTGTCGCGATGTCGGCCACCGTCCTGCTATCCGTGGGTACGCGCCCGACCGACGCCGGGCTCTCGGCTTCCAGCTCCTCCGCTGCCTTGCGACTGCGTCGGACATGCCAGTCCAGCGCGCTGCCAATCTCACGGCGGCCGAACGCTCCCGGGTCGTGTCGTCGGTCGCCGTCAGCAACACACCCGTCACCTGCACTTCGCCGGCGAGCGCCTGTTTGAGTTCGGCGGCGACGCCCACACACCCGGAGGCACGAAGGCGACTTCGGGAATGCGAAGCACCGTCGATTCGCACCCGCACGACGACACGGTCTGAGGCTCACCCGTCCGACGAACTCGTTGTCCCTCCAGGTGATCAGGTAGTCCACCTCACCCGCCTGCTTCATCGCGAACCGTTCCAGATGGTGACGGCCATCCAGCAGCCGGGTCACTGCTTCTGGCGGGTTAGAAAACCCCTATCGCCGCAGGCCCCTGACGAGTAGCCTCGCGCTGATGACCGACGGCGACTGGAGGGATGGCGGGTTCAGGCAGCGTCGGCCCTCCGTGGAGACTCTGGCCTGGGTTGCGGCGTCGATGGGTCGGGGCAGTCGCATCGTTGGCTATCGCCGATTGACCGGTGGCGTCTGCTCCGCCGTGAATCGGCTGACTGTCGAGCGACGTGGAATGCGAACGTTCGTCGTACTGCGGCAGTACCCGGGCGGGCTTGGCCTGCAGGGGAGCTTGGAGAAGGAGATCGCCAACCTTGGTGTGGTGGCGGGAAGCGGGCTCCCGGTTCCGAGCATCCTGGCTACTGATGTTGCTGGTGCTTCGACGGGGGGCGCGCCATCGTTGCTGATGACACGGTTGCAGGGGCATGTTCACCTCAATCCGGCGGAACCTCGGTCGTGGATGACGAGGATCGCGGAGATTGCTGTATTGCTGCATTCCCTCGATCTCCCCGCGAAGATGTTCAGACCTTGGACGGATTCTTGGATCGCTCCTCTAGACGGGTTTCAGGTGCCGGTCGACGCACAGAAGCCGGCTGTGTGGAAGGCGGCGTTTGGTGTCATGGCGGCGCCGCCGCCAAA